>Ga0214544_1001399_pt1 | contig 49917 bp, 16 predicted proteins | sample CNSS3metaG_FD_160074 | JGI IMG/M metagenome (GOLD analysis project Ga0214544, IMG submission 160074) | Root nodule microbial communities from cowpea collected in UCLA plant growth center, Los Angeles, California, USA - CNSS3 | ecosystem: Host-associated > Plants > Roots > Nodule | place: USA...
TGAGAGTATTAAACATACTCATGTGAAAGGAAAATATACAATAAATAAAAATATTAAAAAATAATAGAAATATTCAAATATGAGACATAAATTTTTTTTAATTGACATACATCATTTTAACATAATTACATAAATGTTATGATAAGATGAAAAATATATTGGAGATGCGAATGAATTTCATAACAAACCAAATAATTAGAAGAAATAAAAAATTGCAAATATATATATATATATAGGGTTACTTAATTAATTGTGAATATTTTAATAATTTAAATGATGACAAAGATATGGCGGGGACGAGTATTATGGCGGGGATATGTACATCTCTATAACCATCCTCATACCCAATTGAAAAAGTCGGGGATTCCCCATACCCATACCCATAGCCAGTCAATGCGGGGATTCCCCGTCAAAACGGGGACGAGTTCGGGCAATACCCACAGGGACGAGTTTATTTGTCATCTCTAACTGCAATAGGCTTTTCTGGTTAAATAACGGTAAAATAGAGGCTAGTAAGCTTTGGGAGATTGGTAAAAATTTAGGTGTTACATTTACTGGGAAAAAATAAGTCGTACTAGATAAGTTGGAAGAGTTGAAGGCTCGAGATGTGGAGAACAAATAACAGAGAGATCAAGGAGATAGGATAAGAAACCCAAAATGAATATCCTTAGTCTAAATGTAAGAGGCTTAGAGGGAACAATCAAATCTAGGTACTTAAAAGAGATTATATATAAAGAAGGGATAGGAATGGTATGCCTACAAGAAACAAAAGCACAATCAATTAATAACAAGAGCTGTTATGCAATATGGGGAGATATAGATATAGAATGAATACACATAGAAGGTGAGAATGGTGTAGAGGGGATATTAACAATGTGGCACAAAGAATGTTTTAAATGTGATAAGTTTATTAAAGGCGAAGGGTACCTAGCAGTTTCAGGCATATGGATGAAAGAAAATATACCTAGTGTAGTGATGAATATTTATTCACCTTGTCAATTGAACAAAAAAAGGTTAATGTGGAAACAAATTGTACTAATAAAACAATATAGATGCAAGGTGTGGTGTATGTTGGGAGATTTTAATTCAGTACGAAAACCTGATGAGAGGAGAGGTATAAGTACAAATGCAACTAGTAGAAGAGAGATTCTAAAATTCAATAAGTTCATAGATAAGACAAATGTTAATGACATACCAACAGTTAGGCGAAAGTACACTTGGTATAGACCAAATGGAACTACAAAAAGTCACCTCGATAGAATCTTGTTAACAAATGAGTGGCTAGAGCAATGGTTAGGAAGCAAACAATATATTTTGGACAGGGTTATATCTGACCATTGTGCTCTAGTACTTAAGCAAGATTAGATTGATTGGGGTCCAAAACCTTTTGGAACTATAGATGCTTGGCATAATGTTATTGGGTTTAGAAAGTACGTGGAAACGAAATGGGATAGTTATAATGTGTATGGTGATGGGTTGTCTAGCTTAAAGGAGAAACTAAAGAAATTGAAAAGGGATCTTAAGATATGGAATAAAGATGTTTTTGGATATACAAATCTACAAAAGCAAACCATTATCAACAAAATAAGTGAGTTGGACAAACTAGATGATGAGAGCAACTTAAAGGATGAGATGAGATTAGAGCGAAGGGATCTCTTTTTTCAACTCAATCTAGTTAACCATAGAGAAGATGCGCTGTGGAAACAAAAGTCTAGAGCTAAATGGATTGAAGAAGGCAACTCTAATTCAAAATATTTTCACTCAATGGTGAATTGGAGAAGAAAGAAAAATGAGATCAAAGGAGTGGAAATACAAGGGCAATGGTGGGAAAGACTAGATGTAGTAAAAGGGATTGTAAAGGATTATTTTAAAGAAAGGCTAACAGAGTCAACACCACTAGAAATTAGACTAGAAAAAGTGGATTTTCAAAACATAACAGAGCAGGATAATGAAATGCTAACTAGGACAATTACAGAGGTTGAAATTAGAGAAGTTGTATGGCAATGTGAGGGTACTAAAAGTCCTGAACCAGACGACTTCAATCTTGGTTTCATTAAAAGGCATTGGGGGGTTATCAAAAGGGATGTCGCTTAAGCTATTAATGACTTCCAATCAAAAAATACTATTCCAAAGGGGTGTAATGCGTCTTTCATAACCTTGATACCTAAAATTGAAAATCCTATCGGATTGCATGAATATAGACCTATTTCCTTGGTTAGATGCATTTATAAGATAATAGACAAAATCTTATCTAATAGACTTAAACTTGTTTTGTCGACCATAATTGATTATAAGCAATCTGCCTTCATCAAGGATAGAGGTCTATTGGATGGTGTTGTTATGGCTAATGAGGTAATTGAGGAAGTATGTAATAATAGGATGCAATGCTTGATAGTAAAGTTGGATTTTGAAAAGGCGTATGATTCAGTTAGGTGGGACTTCTTATACTACATGTTGGGTAGACTGGGTTTTAGCACTAAATGGATAAGTTGGGTAAAGGCCTGTCTGGAATCATCCACAATATCGGTTCTTGTAAATGGTAGTCCAACTCAAGAATTCAATCCAACCAAAGGACTAAGGCAAGGGGACCCATTAGCGCCTTTCTTATTTCTATTAGTTGCAGAAGGTTGGTCGGGCTTAGTTAGACAAGCCAATATTAAGAATATGCTTGAAGGAATAAGTGTAGGAAGAAATGATACTAAAGTTAATATGCTGCAGTTTGCAGATGACACTCTGTTCTTTTGCAAGCCAGGCCTTAATAACGTTGGGGTCATTAAAAGTATCCTGAGATTTTTTGAACTTGCATCAGGGCTTTGGATAAATTTCCACAAGAGCAAGTTAGGAGGCGTAGGGGTTGGAGATGATGAACTTAAAAGAAGTGCTTTTATCTTGAACTGTGGATTAATGAATGTTCCTTTTAAATACCTAGGTATATGTGTAGGGGGAAATCCTAGAAGAAAACCATTTTGGCAACCTATAGTGAACAAAATAAAGAATAAATTACATCGGTGGAAAGGAAGGTTCTTGTCCTTTGTAGGGAGAGTATGTTTACTCAAATAAGTTTTGACATTTATATCACTATACTACATGTCACTATTTAAAATGTCGGTCTCAATTAGTGAGGAGATAATGAAAATACAAAGAAAATTCCTTTGGGGTTGGGGGGTAGAAGGGAGGAAAATAGCTTAGGTAAAGTGGACAACCCTATGCAAATCAAAGAGGGAGGGAGGTCTTGGTATAAAAAATATAAAATTGTTCAATGAAGCACTCTTAGATAAGTGGAAATGAAGATTAGGTATAGAGGAAAATGGGCTATGGAAAGATATATTAGAATCTAAGTATGGGTCTTGGAAAAGCCCGGATGATAGAAAGAGTGATCAAAGAGAATCTAAATGGTGGAAAGATTTAAGAAAGATTTGTGCTTCTAGTGAGGACAAAACTTGGTTTGACAAGAGTGTGTATTGGAAAGTGGGATCTGGAACTAGGATTTTATTTTGGGAAGACATATGGGTAGGGGATAGATCACTTAAAGAATCTTATCCTAGGTTATATGCCAACTCTAATAAGAAAGAACAAATAATAAATGAATGTGGGAAATGGGACAAAGACAAATGGAAATGGAATTTGGCCTGGAGAAGAGAATGGTTTGAATGGGAGAGACCTCAAATTGAAATGTTCTCAGAAGACATTCATAAGATAACTCTTACTAGGGAAAGAAAGGATTGTTGGATGTGGAATGATGGTGAAGATAAGGTTTATACAATTAAATCAGCATATCAAAAGTTACAAGAAGCAAGTGAAGCGGATCAACAAAACTTCTTCGATTACCTTTGGAGAGTAAAGGTTATCCCCTATGCGAAGTTTTTTATGTGGCGGGTTATTCTAAATGGAATACCCACAAAGGTTAATTTAAGACTTAGAGGGGTCAACCTAAACAATGATAATTGTGTTATGTGTGGTGAGCATGAAGAGAGCATAAGTCATTTATTCATTACCTGCAGAGTTGCAACCAAAGTTTGGAACATGTGCAATAGATGGACAGCGACTTTGGGGGTATGTCATAATCAGGTACAAGCACATTTTGAACATTTCCACCTGTTGGACCTCAACCATAAAGGAAATATGTTATGGAGGGGGGTGTGGATTGCTATAGTGTGGAATCTCTGGAATCATAGGAATCATGTAGTTTTTAGGAACAAATTACCAGATCCAGATGAAATCTTCAGTATGGTCCAAGTGAAAGTTTGGGCATGGTTGAAACATAAAAATGCAAATGTAACCTTTTATTTTTCTGATTGGTGCTTTTGTCCCTTACATTGCTTAAGATCAATAGGTAGGCACCCATCACACACCAAGGTTGTAGGAATCTTCAAAAGTAGGTATGTACTTAGTCTTGAGGGGGTTTTATCATAGGGAGACTTTACATTAAAAGGTGTAGCATGGGAGAGGAATAGAGCATTCATGAGTTAGAAGAATAATATGGTATTTGTAAAGGGATATCTATGTTTTATCACCTAGACTTTGTGGTCTAGAGTGTTTTGTTTTTGCTGTAGGTGTAGTGTTCAGTTTCTACGAAGGAAGAATCGCATATGATATGGATACCTTTCATGGACGCAATATAGGCATGTGTGCAGAGGCAGATTTTGTGAAGTGAGCTTTTACTGGAGGATTTATGTTCTGCTCTAGTATCTTAGTTGTTCAATGTGTTGTATTCTCCTCTTGGTAGGTTGTCTTATTATATACTATAGTTTGGGGGTAGTTTTGTAGACTTATTGTTTAAATACAAACTTTAAGGTCTTTCATTTACATTTTATGTATTTTGGTAATCTTGTAAGTATTTGTGTATAAGGGTTAGAGTACCCCAAGTACTCTATTATATAAGTATACATATTTTTGCCGACCAAAAAAAAACATATATCTCTCATATATTTCATATCTCTCATATTTCCAAAAACCCTAAAAATCCCAACAGAAAACGTGTGATTCTTGGTGAGGTCTCTACTCAGTATATCATAATTATGCTGAAAGTCATTTGTTCTAATTTGAATACCTAAAATTTAGTAAAAAATATGATGTTTTTTAGAGATGTATATGGATGGCGACAATTTGGAGAATTTGGAACCAGGAAACAATATCATTTTTAAGAATGCAAAAGTAGATGTTGAGAAAATATTTCCTTTGGCCAAATTAAAACATGGATGAATCACAAATAAGAATCCAAGAGCATATTTGTATTCTGATTTGTGCTAATGCCTAACCACATGTCTAAAACTAATGTGACTCTAAACTTAATATCTTAAACTCCTTTGCTCTTTTAGGCTAGTTGAAAAACATAATTGGTGAGTGTTACCAATAGGTGTGATGTTGTAGTTTTTCTGTTGTGGGATTCTTCATTGTATTTTTTTTTATTGTTGTAGGTTATTTTTTGAATACTCAAGATCACAAAGTTTACAATGAAAAGAATTTTGGGACTATGTTTTGTTCGAATACACATATGCATAGACAAATTTTTGAATATATGCTTATGGAATTGCTATAGGATATGGACTATAATGTAAAATTTAGTTTTCAATGAGGTTGTTGCCCTACATCATGCAATGATTTTCTTGCAGCATCATATAATATAGCAAGGAGTTAAATTGCTACTTTTTATTTTTACATTTTGTATATTTATGTAGGTTGAAATAGCCCAATTGTTCCTATTTAATATATTTATTTTTTCTCATAAAAAATCTTCTTCATTACTTAATTACCAGCTTACGATAGTAATTGATGAGTCTCGTCAAATTTTGTTTGGTTATTTCTGTAGGTTTGATAGTAAAACTTACCAAAATAAGTTATTAGCTTGTGTTCTAGATGCTTTGTTATTTTCTCTATAGCTTCTCAGAGTTTTTATTTATTTTTTTGTATTCATTTATGTTCACAGGACTCTGTATCTGTGAGTATTACTATGTCATTGTTTTTGTTGGAATAAACAACCAATCTGTCAAATGTTGTTCAATTAGGCATGAAGTGACTTGATTTTTTTTGTATTTGGTTAAAATGTACTTGAGAATTTCTATAGTTGTGTTCACAAGGCGTGTGTAGCCAACCCATGACCCAAGAAAATTCAAGTGATAAAATATTGCAAACTTTCTCTTAAAAGATATAAAACAGTGGTAGCATAGCAAATATTTATTTAATGCTTTCATACCAGTAGGAAGATTCAATGTAGAGTTTTTATGCTTGTATCAGGAACACTGTGTTGCATACGATTTAAGGAGTACAATAATTCTTGGTGTCATGCATTACATTAATGAAAACCTAACACCAAAGTAAAATTATAAATCTGATACAATATTTTCAACTGACAGTTTTTTTCCACCGTTATTAATAGGTACAATGTATTATCATATCATCATACACTGATATTCCAAATACTTTTTTTTTTCAAATTTAACTTTACAATAGCTTTATTATAAATCACATCTTGATAAAAAAAAAAAAACACGTGAAATAATTAAACCTAAAAAAAGAAAAGGTGAAAAATAGGGTAAGTGGTATGATGAGTAAGTATTTGACTTGTTTGTTGAAAGGAATCTTGTTGTCTTTCTTGACCCATGAGATTGAAGCAGAGCAGTTCTGTGCAACTCCTACCTTGTTTGCGGTTACAATGACACTTTTTCCCTCTCAAAACCACTGGTTTAATAGTTCTTAATTAAAGCATTTGTAATTAGTGAAATAAATTATTTTTATAAAACTAATCATCACAAAAATAATTAATAAATATTCCCTTATTTAATAAAACAAGTTCTCGGGTAATTAATTAGTAGTATTTAGAGTGAAGAGGAGCCTGTGTGACTGCGTATGCATGACCCCACTTTCTTTGTACTCTTCCAACATGCATTACTTTTAGTGCAGGGTACGGCACCTAAACACCATTCAATTCAATTCTAACCTCCTACTATTCCATTTTTCAAAACCATTCATAATTCATTCATACCTTTTTTTTCTTCATCTTTCTCTCTCCTTTCCACAAAAATAATATAATATATCTATATAAATGCCACTCTGATAAATCATAATAATCACACAACTTGTTAACCTACCTGTCATTCGTTTTGGTGTTTTCCTTTACTATTATTATTATTAGGGTTTCTTTAGTTTCTCATGAAAGGTCCATCTTGCCCTTGGAGTTTAAAATTGTTCTCGCCACCTGTCATTCCTTCTTTTGCTTTTCTTTCACCAAAACCTGTCATTCCTCTGCCTTTCAATCCAATGCATCTTCCTTCTTCCTAATCATGTAATAATTACCACTCAAATTCAATACTCCACAACCGTTTTTCTTTCTCAGAAAATGTTCTGTGAACAGCAAACAAAATATCTCTCACTTGCCACTACCAGATATGGTTTACAACAACACAGTGTTCGTGTATATAAAGTAAGCAATAAATAAATAAATAAGTGCCACCTAAACAATTTGAAATAAAAAACTGTAACTTACCAAGATTTGCACAAAAGTATCATCATATCTATTTCTTCTTTTCCTCAGTTTCTCTTTACACAGTATCATAGGTTTTTATACCTTATAATCTGTTTGGTTGAACACGGGTTAACTGTGTAATTAATAAACTTTAATTCGTTAATTTACACTGTGATTGTGTTGTAAGTTTTTACAATTTATAGAACTAAGCTGATTTAGTAGGAAAATGAAACTGTTGCTTCATTAAGAAAAGCGTGCTACATTTTTGTACTGTGAGAGGTTCTTATTTTGGCTGAGTGCAGTATCTTTTTTGAGTGAACAATAGAAGTGATGTATGGTGCACCATAAATCTAATTTCTTTTAGTATATGATAATATCATTGAAACATTATAATAATAGAGATAGAGGTTTGTAGGAATAATCTTTAATGTATATGCAGAAGATTGAGAATTACGACAGAATATTAATAGATAATAATAATAATAAAAAAAGATAAGAATGGGAGTTAGATTTGAAGGTTTGAAAAGTAGTGACCAGCTTCACCAAAAATGGGAGGAAAAAAAATTGATGCATAGCTCGATAACTACCAATATTCCGACAAAATTGTTGTGCATGATTGAGTTGATATGGATGGTAAGCCATCCTCATCACCGGCATAGATAGGTACCAAGCACGTGATCCATGAACTTTGCCAAAAAATGAAACTGTGTGATTTGTGATCATCAACCAGTACTAGTCCTTTGCCTCCATCATGAGGACTCTATTTTGCTGTACATTCACTCTTCACTCTAGTTCTAAGCTGGTAACTTACAAAGATAAAAAATAAAGGAACAAGCAAATTATTTGTTCTTTCTATTTCTATGTAAAAAGCCTCTTGCACAAAAAAGTGTTACATCGGGTATATGCAAGCCACACCTAATGTTTCATGCTACCTTAGTATTGTCCAATCTTTGATGCTTCAATGTATTGCTGTATTTTGCGCGGCACATGCCTATCAGAACATTTTAACCAGTTTTTTGTTAGATTCTGATAAACTGTTGTTTTTCATCTGAATGTTTAGTTGATCCATCCAGAGTTATATGATTTAGACCTAAATGTTGCATGATTTAGACATGTGATTACGGTGGTGTAATTTGTGCTTCAGCGGTATGAAGATGGAGGGGAGATTGGTGTTACAGAGGCAAAATAATGATAAGCCCCATTAGGTTTGTGAGGAGAACGTGGTTGTGTCGTTGGCTATAGTGACAGTGCATGAGACAGCACACAAATACTATTGATTCTTTTCTTAGAAATCAAAGTGTACCTTGGGTGTTACATCTGAATGACTCAAAGGCATCAAAGAATCGTTGGCATAACCATGGTGGGTAAAAAAGTGCATCTCCAATTGTGGAGGAATGACATGACTAAGTGTCATTTAGAACCGGGCAAGTTAATTGTGGTACAAATCAAACAAACATAATTGGAAATTTCAGACACAAATCAGTTGGGGGAATTATCGTTATGGAACACAAAAACCGCTCTTAGTGACATCTTAATTAATTAATTAATATTTTTTTCTAAACCACATAGTACAATGTATATAATTGCGGTGTTGGATATTGTTTCATCATTTTGTTAGGTATGTTGGTTGTTGAAATGTAATTGTACTATGCCATTGCATTGCGGGGTCATATTATTTCCATTGTTTGTTCCCTTTAAAGTTAACTTGGTCCTTTTGGCCACATGGGGTGACACGTGCCTTGCTTCAATTTTCTCTCTCAGCATAACTATTAAATTATTATCTTTTTCTAAGTCAAGTTGCAGATTTTCTAGCGAGCTAGGCAAGTAGTGGAGAAATTATTTTCTACCCAATTTTATTATTATTATTATTTTATTAGTAACCACAATGTTGTTGACGAGCAACGACATAACAATTCTTTGTGACGTGAACTTTATGACTTTTCTGCAAAAGGTAGATCTTATTGTTTGAGGTTTAGAAATCATCAAAATTCACAAGGACCACAGATATGTGTGTGTATATACCACCATCTCGAAGAATTAGCTTCACAATTGTTATTAATAACCAATAAGATGATCTATTGTAAATTAATTAATTAATAATTAACCATCAAATTCGCTATCATTAACCAGGATAAAATTACTCCATGTCGAACCATGTGCAAATAACATTTTCATTCGTTTATTTATCAATGGGTACGAATGAAGAAAAAAAATAAAACAGTAAGTTTAAGAAAGAAAACTTGAAGCTTTAACAAACCATGACCAAAATAGGTAAACTTAAATCCCAGATTACCTAATAATCTTCTTGAGCCAATCCAACTGCTTCTAATGCTCTATAAACAACGTAGCTACTAAAATAGCAAGTGGCATATAAGTTAAGAAAACTTGCTGATATATTGCATACGAAATGTTATTCACAGCTTGAAAATTGCTCTTATTGAGTTCATATATGCATATAATTTGTAGGAAACAATTAAAGAAAAGAAAATTTCCGAAATTATTCCCCCACGAAAACGACCATAGGTTACAGAGATTGGTGTACGTATATTATACTTGATTGACTGAAAAATAATTAAGGTATAGCATGTTTGTTTGTTGAATAAAGAGGAGTGTTAAGTACAATGATGAAGAGAGGTACTAGGATTAAGAAGATGACGTGATTTAGATTTGTTTTTAGTTAGTTAAACAATGGTATTTGTTTGAATGATTAATGGGAAAATAAAAAGCATGGAAAAGTGGGAACCCTAGAAATGGAAGAAGGAGGGGCAAAGGAGGAAGAAGAAAAGGGCAATGATGAGTTGAATGAGATGGGATCCACTTGATTATCTTTTTTAATTGGCTTAGTTTTTATTTTGATTTTTGACTTAGGAGTTTGGGTCCCATTCCGGCCACCACAGTCTTTATGGATTGAATGATAAAGAGCACCGCACGTGGAGTCTGAATCAAGAGACTGTCCACTGTCCAACCACAATCAAATGACACCCTGTATTTTACTTCTATTTGCATTTCCTCCACTGCAAAATTCAATGCCAACAAAATTAAATTAAAGTAAATTAAATTAAACCTTCTCAAACCTCAAAAATCAATATTCTTCTTCCTCTTTATTTCATTCTTCATGGAATTATGAAAAGTTATTAAGAGGAGGAGAGTGATTGTTTTCCATTTAAGATTTATTGTACAGCTAGCATGTTGCAGGGTCTAATTGAGAAAAGTAAAAACTTGAAAAATAGAGAGATTGATTTGAAGAGTGTTGAAAATAAGAAGAGTGATGAAAGGAGAGAAGACTAAAAAAAGGATTCCATTCATAAAAAAACAAAAAGAAAGAGAAACCCTATGCTTTTTCAAATTTTACTGAGCCCTTATTATTCCCACTCATTATTTTTGTTGCTTAAAGCTTGCCCTCCTCTCCCTTATCCTCTATCATTCATTCATTCTCTTTCTCTCTCTCTCTCTCTCTCTCTTCTCTCTCTTTCCACACACAGAACAACTCAGCTCCAAGCTCCCATCTGAAAGGAGTTCCATGCTCCACAAAAAACACACAAACACAGAAAAGAGAGACCCACTAGCCCACTAAGCGATACAATTTGAGGGTCACCCACCCCCAAGCTACACACATACAAAAATATATATATATATATTTTCAAAACATATATAGTGGCAGTACTACTACTTCCACTATAGCTGCTAGCTAGCTACCAGATAGGAGAAAGAGTGTGTTTTTTTTTTTTTAAATAAACCCCACCAATTCATTTATTTTTTTTTTCTTTAAAAAAAGTGCTTATAGAGAGCTTGGTTATATGAGATAGCAAGATCATGGAATTGGAGGCTGATCATCAAAATGGGATCCGAAGCAGACCCAATTTCCCTCTGCAGCTGTTAGAGAAAAAGGACGTTGATGACGTCACAGAACAACCTTGTTCCACCACTACCAGGGACAGCGTCGTAACTGCAACTACAATTACTACTACTACTTCTGTAACTAATAACAACCTCCACTTGGCGGAGCAGTCCAAGAAGCCGCCGCCAAAGAGGACTTCCACCAAGGACCGCCACACCAAGGTCGATGGCCGAGGCCGCCGGATCCGCATGCCGGCGGCCTGTGCTGCCAGAGTCTTTCAGCTAACGCGTGAGCTGGGACACAAGTCTGACGGAGAGACCATAGAGTGGCTCCTCCAGCAGGCCGAGCCTGCGGTCATCGCTGCCACCGGCACCGGCACCATTCCCGCCAACTTCACCTCCCTCAACATCTCCCTCCGCAGCTCCGGCTCCACCATGTCGGCGCCCTCCCACTACTTCCGCGGAAACTACTTCAACCCTAGCACGTTTTCGACCTCCACAGCCGCTGCTGCGGCTGCGGCGGCGCAGCTAAGGAACCGCGCGGAGTGGGACCGGAGCATGAGCATGGTGATGGAGGATTCTCGGAGGAGCATGTTGGAGAACACCTCTTCCATCTCCGCAATTTTGAACTTCAACCCTATGGGTAACATCAATGTAATTCAGCAAGCGAAACAAGAGCTTCGAGAAGAATCCGGTGGCGGCCTTGACTCGGTGGCTTCGGATTCTGACGGTAGCTTAGGGAGAAAGAGAAGGCCGGAGCAAGAACTCTCACAAATGGGAAGCTATTTGATACAATCGAGCACAGGGTCGCTTCCGTCGAGCCACGCCTCCAATACGGCGGCGTTTTGGATGGTGGCGGGTCACGGTAACCAATCCATGAACGGTGGTGGCGGTGGCGGCAGCGGCAATGGTAACGACAATCCCATATGGGCAATTCCCTCTGTTGGGAACAGTGGGGTGTATAGAGGAGGTATGTCTCCCCCAGGTGGCATTCATTTCATGAATTTTGCTTCTCCGATGCCCCTTATGCCCGGTGGTCAACTGGGCTCTGGTATGGTTGGTGGCGGAGGTGGCGGTGGCGGTAACGGCGGTGCTCAACTTCTAAGTGAAAGTAACTTAGGCATGCTTGCAGCCCTCAATGCCTACAGACAGATTCCGGCGAACGGCGTCTCGAGGTCTCCAGGAAGCGGCGGACAAGCTCACGGCGGAGATGACGGACGGGACTCAACCAGTCAACATTCCTGAGGGTCCAATAATCACGTGTATGATCTGATGCTAGCTTCCTAATTTTTCTTTTAATCACTATTATTACTAGTGTTACTATCTCTACTAGTAGTGCTACTGATCAGTGGTTTCCAAATTATATATTAAATACGTAACTACATATGTTATGTTCATTTGCAAAAACATGCAAGAAGCGCGGGTTTGATTGCTTTGGTATATTGAGTTGAGTATGCGATTTTGGACCTTTGGTGTGATTTTGGTGAGGTTGATCATGTTAGGGTTGGAGAAGAAATTAATATATACTCGTATATTTATACTTTGTGTAGTAGATATAGCTTAGTCTGTTATTAATGATGGTTTTGTGTGGTTGGTGCAGCACTAAGATTTGGGTGATTAATAAATTAGTGTTGTTTAGAGGAAGGTGGGTAGGTTTAAGAAAGTAATTATTTAAGTATCCATTATTGGTGTAATGAGGTAGGAATTTGATGTTTTACTGCAATGAGTTGAAGATGGTGTGGTGTTGTGGTAAGTACTGGAAAGACTGTGACATGCATGATGCATCCCTTATTGCTGCAGTTGTGAATTATGTATGTGTACTGCACTAGATAAATAGGTAGCTAGGGACCAATATCTATATAATAGATGGTTTTGGATGAGAGAGGCGAGTCCTGAATCCTCAGCACTTTCTTCAGGCTTTTGAAGTAGATACCTCTTAAACTCAGGTGGTGACCAGTGAGCCCCCAAGGTTGGCCATTGCCTAAAATTAACATACAGCCACTGCTTCATCACCATCTTCATTCTTTCTCTTTCCTCTATAAAATCGATGCTACTTTCCATCATTGTCTCAGCTTATTAAATGTACTGCATTGCACCAATTACAACTAATCATATCAAAACCATTTCCACCCTTTTGCCTCTATCTATTCCTTTCAAACAAATTTAATTCTCAAACCCTCTCTTTTAACTAGTTTTTTTGCTACAGTTTTTCTTTTCCAATTTTACCACTTTTTGGAAAATTTTCCTGAAGAATCCAATTAAATTACATTCAATAAATTTGCTTTGTCCGAATACCTTTACTTATTCAGAAGTGCAGCTTTGAGCCTTCCGTTTTCTGATAATAAAATTTGAAAACCCTCATTGCATCATACATCCTCTCTGTCATTTTATTTCCTCCTATCAAGTAGAGTTTACAAATTTTATAAAATTTTACTTGACTTTCTTGCTTTTTAGCTCAAAATGTTTTGTGTTTTGTGTTGGGTTCATGGAGTCACGTACTTCTATCATTAAAACCACAATTTCATAGTCTTTGTATCTGTCAAAACCACAGCATTACTGGTTGGTTTTACATTGTGCCGTTAACATATACATAAGGTGATATATTAATGAAAGGTTAAATACTCTAAAAAAGAACTTTTAAATAATAATTAATTTTAGTGATAATAATATATTTAAAAATCAATTTTTTGATAGTCAAAATCTTAATAATTAATGTTAATAATCAATTTAAAAATAAATTAATAATATAAATTATTTTAGTTATCAATTTAGAAATTAATTATAATTTTTTTTAAAATTATTTTAATTACTAATAATTTTTAATTTATAAATTAATATTTAAATTAATTACTACAATAACTAATTATTTTTTGTCATTAAAAATTATTATCGTTAAAAAATTATCTTTAATGAAATGAAACGTTATTCGTAATCAACTTAGATCGATGTAGAAAAATAAAAGTAGAATCGTGAATCTCGTGAAATACTTGAATAGAAATACATGCCTGAGATTAGTGATAAGGTATAAGGTATTTTGTTTAAAGCAATGTATCACTGGATTAGTTATATCAAATATAGAGTGAATACAAAGTGTTATACTTATATATGTGTTGATAGATCTGAATATTTCTTCATTTTCATCTTCTATAACCATCACAAGAATCGTTAACCATAATAGAGGAAGATGTGCATTACATTATAATGGACAGTGATTTATGCAAACGTCGTCCATGCATCGGTATAAGCAGTGCATGGCGCAGTAGTAGGGTAGGTGAAAGAGCTAGGTAGCAGAACAGACTGAGGTACTTTGTTAAATAAACGTAAGAGACCACCAAAAAAAAAAAAAGTTACGTAAAAAGAATAAAGAAACAAATAAAAAGGTAAAAGATTCATCATCATAGACAGTACACAAGCTATTAATTAACTATTAGAAGTGCAGTTGTTTTTACCTTGTTCATCGAACACTGTTATTTCATTCCATATATCCTTCAAGTTAATTCCAGCATAACTCTTTTTCGTGTCAACAAAATGGATTTTGAAATAGTAGTAATATTATGTGTTTGGTCAGATAAAAGTAATACATATTAAAAGGGGTTTAATTATTTTTTTTAATATGAAATTTGCACTCATCTTGAAGGGTGTTTAATTGTCATCCCAAACTTTGCACTTTGATTGTAATCAGATTTTGCGCAAGCGATTAAGAATGATTGGAAGAAATTCTTGGTTAGTCTTTGGTTTGAAATGAATATGGTAGTAAATTCAAAAATAAAAATAGTTGATAAAATGCGATGCTGGCTCATTCGAACTCTCAAGAAAGTGGATAGGCATGATTTAAGTGAAGTTATTATAACATTGTGTGAATGAGTAAAATCCCAACTATGAATTATAATTATCTTAAATGACTCGCTTTGTATTCATCAAATTCCAACTATGATCTTGAGCCTGATCCATAAAATGATGTTGGAATACTTATACATTGTTGATCAAGTTAATATTTAGATAAGACTTAATTAATTTTTAAATCTCTTACATAATTTAAATATTTTTCATTGGATTTTATTAAAAAAATTAGTTTATTGAGTATTTAAAATTTTATATTTTTCAATTGAATGTTTGCTATTTTATTTATTTTTAAATAGTTAATGTGACTGTTATCTTATTTCTATGGACTTTTTACTTGTATTCATATATTAAAAAAATGAAAAAGTTTTGTGATCAATATAATGATATTACACCAAATTGCTAATATGTGAAGACAGTTGACATTAATTATTTGAATTAAAATGTTAGATGGTGATAAAAGTCACATTATATTTTACATTAAGATGACGAGATAATATAGATCACTCTATTATTAATGTAAAAATTGATTGATAGGATTTTAATTAAAATATATAAAAATTTAATCAAAAATATTTTAATAAACTTTTAAATAATTCAACAATAATGCTAAGAATATTTTAATTATTCAACTTATGAACTAACTTTGTTTCTAATGGTTTATAATCATTACAAGATATAAAAATACTCTGGAAACCCAAATATAAGAAGCTTAAATAATGTGGAGTGGGATTCTCTATGATGGAGTTTTGAATGAAGAAGATTTAAAACGAAGTGTACGACTTAGACCAATAAAATGTGTCAGATTATATGTCTAACTTTGTTGTCGACTTGTTGATTTGTCATCTAATGAATATGGATCTAACCCTCACAAATGGATCCCAAAATATATGTGGACACTTCCTACATAATTATATGTCGTTTCGCGGACTAAACCTAGCTAGTAGAGATTCATGAGTCAAAAGTATATAACATTAAGTTAAATTAATTTTATGAAAATTTAATCATATATTCTTTAAAAAAAAAAAAAAACTACTAACTTAGTACACAAATTAAATTTAGTAACGCTTTATTAGAAGTGTGTTAATTCACTTCGCCTTATGGTTTAATTAAGATTTTCCCCTCTCTGTTCTCCTTCTTCACTTCGCCCTGAAATGTGGCTGCAACGCCACCACTAACCACTGCAATGCCGGTAGCAACCATTTTTTCCGGCACGATTCCAGAAGAAAGGAGACTAAGATGCGATTGAGTAGTTGTTAGAGGCGAGGAGTGACATCAACTTCACCGACATTAACGACCGCAGCGTGATCCATGTTGTGTCGCCTACCAGCGCCAAACCGACATGATTGACCAGCTGTTCCAACGACGCGTTAACATCGATCCACGAACACCACCATTTCACTTCCCTCCTCATCTTCTATTGTCACTGGTTTTTGGATTCGATTGTTTAACAGAATTTAGCTCATGCAATGTACTACACAAACCTTCATGTCCTCAAGCTTTCGGAAAAAACAAACATGCAAAACCTCTGGTTTGTCTCTTCTTTTCCTTTTCTTCTTGTTCTTACATATAAAATTGTTAATGTTATTTGTTTCGGAAGTATAATTCACACACACATTATTACTGCAACTATATTATGTTATTCTATAATTGAAACATGTTTGACATGCATACCTCGGGGTTGAAGATATATATAATAGTTTTTTATTGGATAGTGACATATTTGCTATGTGCATGTATTGAATTTTTATTTTTTTTCTTGTATCTAGATTTATTTATTAGAAATGCTTTAGATGCTTTGCATATCTATTTTCATTTTGTTTTTTTTAAGTGTCAACCTTGGCTTTTTTTTTGTATTTTAGGGTCTCTTTCAATCCAAATTTGTAAAAATGGGTCTCTGACTTTTTTTTTTATATATAGGGACAAGTCGTCAGGAGACAGGACGACATTATAAGTGAAGTCGTCCTGTCTCCTACCGCTTTCTAATTTTTTTAAAAAAAAATAACAAAATTGTCCTTATGCAAGACGGTTTCCGTTCAGTAAAAAGTGAAGTAGTCAGGACACATGATGACTTCACTTTTGAATTTTTTTTTTAAGTTGCAGGTTTTTATTTTTTTTTTGTATAATTCTCTCTTTAAAGTCAAAATACCATATAAATGTGTTACTTTTTTTCTATTCAAAATTTTAGGATGCTTTTGACGCAGAATCAGTGTTACTGATTGAGCGTGAGACTTTGAAAATGGAAATAAATTAGAAGTCAAATCAGTCCAACAATTCACCTATTAATGTGATTTAATTTGATGTTAAATCAAATAAAAAAGCTTTTGGGTAAGAACTGAAAAATTGAAACCGTGCTTTTGATAATAGAAAAATTAAAACCGTAAATAAAAATCGAAAAGTGAAGTCGTCATGTGTCCCGAGGACTTCACTTTTTATATAAACTGAAACCGTTCAATATAAGAACGACTTTGCTTTTTAAAAAAAAAAATAGAAATCGGTGGAATACAGGACGACTTCATCTGTAATATCATCTTATATTCTGACGACTTGTCCTTATATTACAAAAAAAAAAAAGTCAGAGATCCAATTTTACAAATTTGAATTTAAAAAAATCCTGAAATACAAAAGAACAGTCAACTTTAGAATTAGTAGATCAACTCTTTATTAATTAGCCATGACAAGTCTAAAATGTTGACTGATCACCACCCCCTTCCATTTTATCCGACTAATTTGTGGACACGACACAAACGTGTTCATCCATTTTTTTACATAAACCTTTGCATTTTTTTTTTTGGCAAATAGATAAACTTAACAAATAAATGTAATTAATTACTATAGTCTTATTGATTTTTGTTTGACTGGTTTCATTACTATATTTTTATCAGTATGTGGATTTAAGTTTAGAAAAATGAAGTTTATCACCATTTACATATTTTCAAGAATTTATTTTTATTTTCAATTAACATGGAATTTCTAATACATCACTGGATATTTAAATTAAATAACATAAAGTCCTTAGGGATTACCCAAATAAAGAGTTAGATTGACAAAAGGTGGGACCTCAGCCATAATTTCAACACTCATCATGTTTCTATTTATCTAACACATCCTCATAAGTCTCTGTTTACAATGATGATTAGCACCTTTTTATTTATTTTACTATAATCTATTATAATATTTTTCTCAACTAATGCATAAGAATAAAAACATTTTAACGTATTAAAACTTATTTTAATCTATATATTAAAATAAAACTTAATGAAATGAAGTTTAAACACTTTTAAACATGACATAACTTAAACGTAGTAAAATCAAATATCAAGAAGTTATTTATAATATAATTAAAACTCACATAAATAAAAAAAGGACCAAACACATGAATATCAAGAAGTTATTAAGTTGATTGGAATCATCAAATATTCCATGTTCAAACTTTCATATATATATATGTCATCATATCAGGCAATGAGAAACTCAAATTTGAAGGTTATCATATGCAAAAATTCATCCAATTAGCAATAAATACACCGCGAACTAGATTAGTATTAGGTCAAACCAATAAATTCAGCTAAATTCATGGCATGTGAACATAAAAAATTCTTCCCATAACTTTTCACATCATAATTGAGTTATTGATTACTAAAATTATTAGTATTTTTTTAAGTTTAAATATATTTTTTACTTCAAATTATTATAAAAATTATATTTTATTTTAAAACTAAATTATGAATTATTTCATCTTGAATTTTATTAAATTCTAACAATCGACGTATAACAAATTGAATATCACAATTATAATATAATTTTTACATACTATTTGTTGAAAAAGATATTTTACATTACTTTTATAAACTTTAGAAGAAAAAAAATAATTTAATTTAAAGATAAAACACAGCATTTTATACTAATTCAAAAAAAAAATACATATTTAAATTTTTTGATTTATTTTCCTAAAATATATGTTAAAAATTTAAATATGAATTTAAATTCTCATCGGATAGAAAATGAAAAATTTGATATATATATATATATATATATATATATATATATATATATATGAAGGTTTAAAAATTTATTGTTTTAAGATTTTTTATTATAAGTCATATCGTTATATAATTTGATTCGGGTCTCATTATTAATGTTATTTACCGATAAATTCTATTAGTTTTAAAGACCCACAAAATATATTACTAACATAAAATGCACCATATCTATAAAATTGATTAGTGATCTGATCTTCACAATTAAATATTTTTGGAAGAGGTGTTATCAACTACGAAGTGAAGGTAACTTTCAGAGCTGAATTAGCCGATGATAATAATTAGTTAGGAATTAGTCACTCAATAATTAATTAAGCACGTGTCCATTTTTATTTAGTTATGTCTTCAAATTAACGTGATATCAACTTTACAATTATACATGTTTAGTCGAATAAGGATCTTCTAATCTACGAATGGTTGGTAGCATTGGAAGGTGGCTAAGGTTGAGGATAATTTTATTTCACGCTTTCAAATTTCTGAATTTCCATCACTATGATTCAAGGATCGATAATTTTAAAAATTAAAAGGTATTAACTAATTCTCTTTTTTTGCTGTCTTCATCTTCATATTTTCTGCCCTTTTAAGATGAAATTACATTAAAAAAAAAAAAAAGACTAAATTTTTTAGCCCTTTTTAATATTGTACCTGGAAATGAAGTGGTGAACAGCATTTACGTTTTGAAGTTGGAACATGGTTGGCATAGAATAGGTTGAAATCATTAAGATGTAACATTGTTTAATGAATTAGTTGTCAAATCGTTGTAGGTCGTAAAAGGAAAGTGAAGAGGAAGATTTGAAAAAGGTAACTTGAACGTACGACCTGGCTAACTGTGTATTTCAACGAGGTTGTTAAATTGGTTGTCATACATAATAATACATAATAATAAGAAGAAACGTAAAATTATTAAATTGGGTGCTTCATCATGAATTCAAAACTTGGCATTACCATTATAACTTTATGCACCCACATTCTCCCAGAATTTGTCACTGTTTTATAGTATTATTGTTTCGAACAACCTATTCCTGATTTTTTAAGGTTTTTTAGTATTGTTTTCTTGCTATGTTTTTAAATATATTAATTTTAATACTTTCAAATATATTAAAAAAATTATATATTAATATTAATGTATTTTAAAACTTGAGGTATAACTACGATATCACCTGCACCAAATTTGATTTTGCTGGAACTGCAAAATACTCTTTACTCTTGGAGAGACTGTAACTCACTTGGTTTGTTTGTGTCTTTTAATCAATATGGGCCCAAGAACAATTTAATTGGGATATTGCTTTTAGCACCTCAATATATTTTTATTGTACATAAGTGTAGAAAAACAATCCAAATTATCTATAAGTTGGAAACATTTCAATTGTATAATCTAAAAATATATTATAGATTATATAAATTAAAAATATAAAAATATATTATAAGTTATAAGTTATATAACATGAAATATATTTTTTAGTTATGAAATTTATAAACATATTCTGAATTATACAATAAAAAGTTAAAAAGTTTATAAATTTATTACTGATTACGTAATTTAAAATATATTTGAGATTGGATATATTTTCAGATTTAAAAATATATTTAAATTATTGAATATATATTATATTTCCGAATTTCACAATTTGTCACTCTTAAGCATAGACATTATATACATTATATACATTTTAGACATTTTCAACATCCATGTGGTGTTGGAAAAAAAAACAAAGGGAGTGCACAACGTAATTACTTTTAACCTGATACTTAATAAGCGCGAACACAATGGGTAGCCCAAGATTACTCAACCATGATTTCTATTATTGGGCTACAAATTTTAGCAAAATATTCTATAATCCTTTTTAATATATTTTTTTAGAGTTTAATGGCTACATATTACCGTGTAAATTTTATTTTATGTTTTATGAATTTGAAATCATTAATGATATGACTTTCAAATTGAAATTTTTTAACTCGGTTGATTAGGATGTGTTATGAATATGCACGGCATGGGTTTCGCGTGTAAGGGAAAAAAAAAAACTTATATAGTTATAACATATTTTATAATAGTATTTAAGTTATTTATATTGTGTGACACATTTTTATTTTAATATTAGTTAAAAAAAGTATTTGAAATGTCAAATAAACTAAATAAAATTTGGTTAAAAATATTAAATTTATGCAACTCTAAATATAGGACTAAATTGATTCAAAATTTTGAAGAAGAGTTAATTCTAGTTTTCATTAAAAGTTAAGGGCCAAAAACATATTTAATCCTAGGATTTATTATTCCATAATGGTATATAAAAGTTTTACATTATAATCACTACAAGAAAATGTCTCGTTAATAACCAATTATAGTGACCAAAAGTTTTTCGTCAATCACTTATATATCAATTTATAAAAAAAAAATATTTCTTACTAAAATAGTCACTATTATAAATACAAAATTATAATTGGCACTAATTAATTAGAGACTAATTTAGAAATCAATTTTTTTGATAGCAAAAAGTTTGGTAGTTAATGTTTAGTGATCAATTTCCTTTGATAGCTAAAACCTTGATAGCTAAATGTTATAAACCAATTTAAAGATCAATTATATTTTTTTATTGATAATAGTGACTATTTTAATAACTAATAATTTTTTATTTCGTAAATTGGTACCTAAATTAGTTATTATAGTGACTAACAACTTTTGACTACTAAAATATAAGTGGTTAATGAAGCATTTTCTTGTAATGAATATTGTATAATATATTCTCACTTTTTATGATTACATATTTTTTATTTTAATTTTTAAAAGTGGGATTCATTAAAAAAAGGACATATGTATTGATTAATAGTGAAATAAATGGAGCAAGTGGGATGGAGGGTTATTTGTTTGGAAGGTGGTGGATGGAGGGAAAAAAACTAGAAAGAAGACATGTGAGATTTTCAAAAGATATTAATATTATTTTAAAGCAAAGTACCATATTAAATCTTTTTAAATTAAATGAGAATTGAATTAAAGATAAAATGAAATTAGATGATCACATTAGATAAATCTTTTATATATATATATATATATATATATATATATATATATATATATATATATATATATATATATATATATATATATATATATAAATATAAATATCGAAATCAAAATACTAATTAAACTAATTTATGCATTTGTTTTTCTTCTTCCACATGAAAGTTGTCATTTAAATTCTTCATATTTCTCCTATTTTAACCTTTTATAATGGAAAATAATTTTTTTAAAACTAAATTTTGACAATTTTATCTTACAACTTAAGGTAATATCTTCTAAGTGAATTCTCATTCTTTTTTTTATATTCCAAAATCACTTAAAATATGTTACTTAGATCATAAAAAAATTGTCAATATTTAATTGTCAAAATATCATTGTCCTCTTATAATGATTCCATCTTATTATAATAAAGAGCTACGATGATTTAAAATCATATTCTATCACAATAACGATTATATAAATAGATATAAAGATGTTTCATAATAAATACAAAAAATTTATAAAAAAAAAAACTATAAATAATATGAAGTATAATGTATGTGATTAATAATATGAGAAAGTATGTAATCATTATACTTAACTTATATAATAAGTTAAATATAAAAGTTATTATACTTAATTAGTTATAAGAGGTTGTAAAAATAAGACAAGGCGTAAAAAACATACTGACTTATTAATACATATTAGTTCCTAAGTTTAAATTTAATATTACTTCTTTTAGATAACACAATTGTTATTTATTTTATGCGAAAATTTGATCTGATTTCCTTAATGTTAAAATTACCACGTAAAATTCGTACTATTTCATAGAAATTATTTGTTTTTTATACAATTATTATCCATATTACAAAATCTCGTAATCCGGTCCTCTGTATTTGGGGCCGTAACTCGTAGTTCGAGGGAATATTTTATAGAGAAAATAAGACAGAAGAAGTTGTATTATTTTGAAATGCTACAAATATTTTATTTTATTTTTAATCATAAAAAAAGAGTGAGATGGTTGGTGACAGCTGGCACTGATAATTCTATGAGTACCACTGCGTAACAGTGTCCATGAACGTACGCTTCACAATGGAAATAAACATCATACTTCAGTGTCTCTGCTGTTGCGCCTTAACACATTTAATATTTTTCCCAAATATATCTTTTTTGGACAAAATATATTATATATCTTTTATAAAAAATTGAAGGAAATAAAAATTAACACATAACATGTAGACCAGTTTTTAATGATCCTAACTTTTTTTTTATTGTGTCTGCATTAACTATTAAATACTTATAAAAAAGCCTGATAATTTTATACAATTCTTTTTAATCAACATATCAACCATATTTCTAACATCACATTGCTATATGGGTAAAAATACATTGCATTGTTATAGTAGATCCCTCAATCTTTAAATAATTCTTTTTAGCTCTATTTTTAAAAAGGAAAATTGGATAGGAGGGAAAGAGATTTCTAAGTTTGAAAAAAAAGTGTTAAAATATCTAATATTTTAAATAATTAAATAAGTTTATTGAATACATATTAAATGACGATATAATATTTTATAAACACATCATATTCGACTAGGAAAGAAAACTATCCAGAAAAAAATAATAAAATTATGAGAGGTATTTGAATAACTTACTCAATCAAAAGTAATCTTCAATATAAAGATAAGTTCAAAACTATTATTAAATCACAATATAAAAATGCTTTACACAGAAGTTACACATTTTATTTTATTCATTCTTAAAATAACTAATATAACAAAAAAATTATAGATAAAAAAGAAACGTAAGCTTTTTGTTTGTTTTGTCAACTTGCTTTCATTTTCATAGTTACTTTCTAGTGTGGTGGAGTGTCCCACTTTTCAAGCCTCTCTGTTTTCCCTTGTCTCTCTTTGCTAACCCTCTTTCTGTGTTCCACTCAAAAGGATCCACAACGAACCATACCAACATTGCATCAAATGGGCACTTCCGGCGACAATTTTCTCCAAGTTCTCTTCAAGAACTTCGATGTTCTTGCTCTGTATGTTTCTTCTCCATTACATCTCTAAGCTTGAATGCCATTGTTTGATGTAGATTCACATGAAAAATTTAAACTTTTTGTTTGTGTTACATTGAATCATTTTGATCTGAGAGTTGTGTTTTTGGTCTTTGTTCAGGCCCTTGGTCACCCTGGTTTACCCTTTGTAAGTATGGCTTTTGTTTTCCGAATGTGACTTTTTGAAAAAGTGTGTGTGAGGTTTTGGTTTGTGAGTGTATGTTTTGGTGTTTGTGGCAGATATGCTTCGATAAAGGCCATAGAGAGTAGGTCCAGTATTGATGATCAGCAATGGCTCACTTATTGGGATCTCTATTCTTTGATCACTCTGTTTGAGCTCACATTTTCCAAAGTTCTTGAAGTGTAAGTTCATCACTGAATCTCAACATTTTTTGGATGCTTTATATTGGTGTTATCATGTATATATGTTGAAGTATGCAATTTCTTTGTGGTGCATTGGTTGAACCTTGATAAGCTTATGAAAGGGAAGGGTAAATTTAAGGGTGTGTTTGGTTTTCTATGTGCTGTTTTTAGTTTTCAAAATCAACTAAACATGATGTTCAAATAAATGGTGGAAGGTAAAAGGGTAGTGTTAAGCACAGAATAGAGTGTGAGAAGAGTGTGGTGAGTGTGAAGGGAATTTGAATTGTGCTGTGTTTCCACTTAGCCTTCAAAATACAGTGATAGATATCGATTTTAATATTTAAAAATGTATTTTTTTTTTCAAATGCTAAGTAATATTTGAGTTTATAACTTCTTATTATTTATATTTTTATTTATATATGTATTTATCTTTACCAAGCAATTTAGCATATCTTTTCACTTAACATTTCTAATTCAAACTAGATGTTTTCAATTCGTAACTATTAAACTATTTTTTATCAAATGGTCTATAAAAAAAAATAGAAAGTTGAATTTAACTAATTCATGTCATTTCTATATTTTTTTTTTCAAATAATTTGTTGGATTTATTTTCAAGTTATTAATGTAAAATTTAATAAAAAGCTGTATGTCAATAAATAAATAAATAAAAGACTAATGTATACTCTTTCTTAATATAAATGGCTTGAGAGTTAGGGAGGGTAGAAAGGTCCTTAAGTTAAAATATAACTCTTAAACATTAGACTTAACTAAATTTTAGGTATAAGATAATAACAAATAAAAGTACAAGTAAATGTGTAAAAGAATTACAAATGTTTTAGTAGTGCACACATTCTCAAATTATTAACAAGTCTATAATGTTTAGTTTGCCTCATTTTAATAATCTAACATAATTCTAAGTTTGAGTTTATTCATTGAGTTAAATACATGAACATGATTATGATTAAGTATTTACACAGTCAAGTTTAAGTAATTTACCAATACCATTTACTCTTTTTAGTTATCACTTGAAGGCATTTTTATTTTCAAAAAGTTCTCTAACAAGTTCTCTGGTTGGCAAGAAAAGTTTTAAGAAACAAAATTCCAGTTCCAGTGTAACTTTTCAATGTGATTATGTCCCTAATTTCAGGCTTGCCATTTGGCCTTATGCGAAGTTGATACTTAGTTGCTGGCTGGTTCTTCCACAGTTCAATGGGGCAGCACATGTTTATAGGCACTATGTTAGACCCTTCTATATGAATCCACAAATGCCACAAATGCCACAAATGCCAAAATTTTCAGGAGCTTCTCAAATGTGGTATGTTCCTCGAAAGAACATATTTAGTAAGCAGGATGATGTCCTTTCTGCTGCTGAGAGATACATGGAAGAGCATGGAACTGAAGCATTTGAAAGACTCATAACCAAGGTACACATTGTCTAAGTTTTTTGGTGACCAATAGTCATGGAAACCAAGAATCTTGTGGAAGATTTTAGATGTAAATTGTAGTTACTTTTGTTAATTTCATTGAGCACAGAATTTATAGGAAGTATCCTTGTTTTAGTGCAATTTAAGCATGAGAATATATGCAACTATGCTTGTTTTTAATCATAAAAAACACTTATGGTTTGGTTGTTGATATATGCAGGCTGACAGAGATGCTAGAGCACGGAGGAATGGAAGTTACATGATCTTTGATGATGATTACATATATTAACTGTGTTAACCCTTAAACTCATCTGTAGTATCACCATGGCAATACTTTAATAGTGATTTAAGTGTAAGACTTATGAATTTAGTTAATTTAGATATATGTCTAGTTCAAGTTGAGATATTGCATCTAGTTAACTATAAAGGCAAAAGGAGGAAAGATAAAAAAAATGGAGAAAGTGATGGAGAATTAGATAAATCATGTCGTGACCAGTGTCAGGAGTAATCACTGCCTTCTTTTCCAAAGTTTTTCCCACTTCAAGTATGTGGATATGAACACACTGACTTTGCTTTTCGCTGAGCTAAATTTGACAAGAAAAATGTGCATATATTCAATTTATTCATTGAAGAGTAATAGAAATGCAGGACAGAAATTGTGCAATGCTCCCGAGTGTGGATACAAGGTCTTGATTTCATTCACATTAAAAAGAAAGAACTCATAGTTACTAGGCGCTTCCAAGTGTAAAATAGAACTGAAATTGTATCTCGATATATTGCATAGAATTTTACATTAAGTGTACGTATGTTATAGAGTTCCATGGTAGAAATAAACTTTTAATGAATAAACAACTCAAAATGTTTTAAGGAACGCATTTGGAAAGAAATGCCTTGCATTCAATACCTAAAAATTAACTTTAGCTAATGGATATTGAAAAAACATGACAAATAGCAGCCTAAATCTGTTTATTTTCTTTAACAGACAGGTAGAACTACTGCGAGACAACTTGCGCAAGATCACATTAACTTTGATCTCAACCTCAACAAATCGAACCAGATTAATTGTTTATAATGCTTCGATAGGCACAGAGGACAATGAATATAATGCAGGTGTTCCTATTTTGATGCATCAACAATCCTAGATGCAACCTCCAGTGCATTCTTCAAAGATTTGGACGAGTAAATAAATACATAGCTATATAGATATTAAACACCTGTTAAAAAAATTGTGAACCCCAATTCAATATCCTCGTGTACATCCTCCAGTTTAACCCTAAATGCCTTCACATATTAGAGTAACATTTAACATGACAAAAGAGAAAACTCCTTTTGCTTTTAGGCCACTAATTAGTATCACATTCATCCTGGATCATATCGTCACCTGCTTTTATAATTCAACCACGGTTCTGAACCTTAGCCGAGATTGCATGGAGAGCATCTGTTGTCAATAAAGGCTAAGTAGCAGTGACTGTCCTTTATTCACCCATTTTTGAATCAAACGACCGCTGCACCAACATGAGCAAGCTACCTTCTCTGAAGAGGAAGGTAAGTCTTGTCAACCGAATATTTCTCCTCCTTAAAAGGTTGTGTAGAGGGATCAGACAGACTTGGTACTCTCGAAACACTACCCTTTCCTCTCTTAGCATTTGGTCCCACCACCTCTATCATATATTTCCACCCATCAATTGGCCTCCTCCTGCTAAATATGTGAGTCTTGATAAAACTAGCAATCTGCATACAGTTTTATCAAGTTGTCAATGATAAAGAGAAAAACTAGGTATCTGTCATTATACTACATGATTCCTATAAAGAATACCAATGCTTTGTATTGGGATTAGAAAATCAACATGGCAATCTATTGTTTTTATACACACCTGAAATTTGCTATAGGCAATACGTCGTTCAAATTCCTGGAGAAGTATATCTTCTTCTCTCTGGGACATCTCCCATACATTTCCTTCTTGATTTTTTGATATCGTTTCCCATCCATCAGGCACATTTTTGAACTCCGCAGTTTGCACTTGTGCATTGTTGAGATCATTATGGCCAGGGTCAAAAATGCTGCAGTTGTTCGGCCATTTAAGTACAAAATACACAAGTAGATAAAACTAAAGATGAAAAAGATATAACTACGATGCTATGAGACCTTAATGTGGACAGAAACAAGAGACCAGAAAATCCATAGTGTACAAATAGTGTACAAAACACAGAATCCATACATCTACATTAGTGTGCAAAACAAAATAAGAAAATAACATAAGAATTTGAAGAAGAAAAAATTAAATAGTCAGCAGTTAATACCTAGTCACAGTCCTATCTGGGATCTACAAAGAAGAATTCTGTAGTGAAGGAAAAACCTTCGCATTCCCCGCAAATAAAACACAAGTACTTATTCATAGATTGTCATTTGCTACCATTAGTTCACGTCTCTTAAAAGCAATGCCATATTAATTGCATTAAAAGAAAGGTACACATTAGATATTTCTACAACCAACTGGTCGAAAGTTCAATCCCCCTACTACTCTATTTCTTATAAATCGAGTTACAATACAAGGAAGGGTGACTGCGTCCATGAATTACCCGCAATTCAAACACAGTGAGCTCTATCATAGCATACTTAAGTGTGCACACAATATGAATATTCCTCTTCCAACATGGTTTAATCCACATACCTAAAGGGACATTACTAAGGACCACATAATTAAGAAACACAAGCTACTACCACTTGAACATATATATACACACTTCTGTGATTTTCAACAAATTTCAACCAATAATATAAATGCACTATTAGCAGTTCTTTAGATATATAAAACTAAGAAAGTTGTTAGCAATACATCTTCTAGCACACTCTACTATTAACCGAAGTTTGATGCAAATCATGAAAATAATTAGGCTTCACTCTTTATTTAATGAGCTCCACACTTATGAATTTGTAGTTTTAAAAAAGAGAAGCAAGAGAGAATATGTCAGAGAATAGTATGTAGCTAACACTCATTAAACTAAATCATGAATTCGCAAGCCATAACCTATAGCTCAAAATATTGGGAGAGATGGTGATTGGCCAACAATATCACAGTATACAAGAATATAGAACAAGCAATACACAGAACTAATCCGGTTCTTAACACCGCACAATATGTTTCATTAGAAATTCCCAAAGGTTAATAACTAGTTCAAATTGTACACTCTACACGAGATTAGATAATAAAAGATGGAATATAACCACAATGCTTGATGAGATTTCAGTATCAGGAACTTAAATCAAAAGCAAATTAATAACCACAAACTCAAATACCAATATAAAGCAGCATCTCAAGAACCATAATCCAATTTAAAAGAGAGTAAGAGAACTAGAGGTATACTCGGAGCAACTATCAATCAATCTCTGAATGTCATCGCCAGCAGCAATGTCAGAATCGGCTAATTTTGCCTCTTCAAGCTTCTCAATCTCCTTCAACCACAGTCCAGCGTGCAGCCTCTGCTTCTTCAGTCGGTAATCCTTCTTCATATTCTCCACGCTGTAAAGTGCGCCGTTTTCTTCCCTCTTCTCCTTCTCCTTCGATCCTCTTCGCCGCTCGTTCCAATTCTCGTTCATCTCCGCCACGAACGCCTTCGTCTCCTCGTCGGCCTCGGCCACGGCGTCAGCCGCAGCTGCGGCGGAGGAAGAGGAGGAAGGGAAGTTGACGTCGCTTTCCCATGGAGCTCGCGTCTTCGGCGTTAAGTCCTCCGGCAGCCACGCCGTTTCCCAAGCCTCGTTCCACTCGTCCTCGCCGCTCCGGGACTTGCGGCTCGACAACCACCTTCTCGTCACCGGAACTTTGCCGGAAGGAGAGAAATGCGTATCGGCGGCAATAATGGATGGAAGAGCATTGAATTGCTTGGCCGTGGAGATGGTCGTTGTGGTGATTCGTCGAAACGCTTGCATTATCGATTAACTGCTCAAAGCACAAACACAACCCAGTTTTCGCTCTCTGACGAAGAAGAGAGGGTGAGTTTGGGACTTACGACTTGGGCTTTATTTTCATTTCAACAAGGGTCTTTAAATGGACCAGGAGAAGAGCCCAGACAAACAGATTTTGATATTTGCTATTCCCATTTCTATTTCTATTAAGCTCACCACCAACTTCTCAAAAGAAAATAACAAAATTACCATTGACATGAATCTGTTTCCATGGTGTTTCTGTTAACGACACTCTTTTAAATTAGCACATGCATCAAACACTAAGATATCTAAATTGAAAACTAAAAATGATAAACATAATATAAATTTCAATACAGTTTTGATAATACATATCATTAGTTATTCTTTTGGCACAATATATTTTCCTCTATAATAAAACGTGAATATTCTAAGTATTTGTGAGTGTGGCAAAACACACCAAGCATCACGAATAATTTCTTCGCACATCAAACGTGAATTACTTGTTTTAATCTCATACCATCATTTATATATATTCTATCTTAAGATGCTCATTTCTTCCAATGATTCTTACTTATTTACTACATTTCATCATGCATGAAGTAAGTGTAACATCAATGTCTTTGATGTCATTTAAAAGAAATCATTATACAAATCACTAACATGAGTACTTAACATCTCATTTCAAATTAATCCAACATAAGAATCGACAAAGAAGAAAGGTACTTTTCATAATTAGAATTAACAAAAATAAATAATTAGAGATGAGTGTAAAAAATGAGAGATAATGAAAATCACCGTAAGAATTAAAAAAAAACAAATAATAATAAAAGGAGAGATATTTTTAAATGAGAAAAATGAGTGAATAAACCATGAGTTTCACAAAATTCACTCATTTATCATAAATTTCAATATTTGTTATATCAAAGAAGAATTATTAAATATTTTTTAACAAGATAAACATATAACACTTAAATCAAACAAACTATCACAAATATATCATTTACCAACAAAAATATATGTCTAGAAATAACAACTCTATTATTCTCAAAAAACACTTTGTAATAAACCAAATATTTTTTTCTTTTATTTCTGATATAAACAAAATACTTTTTTTAGTAGCATACATATGAGCATTAGTCTCATAGTTCATAAACAAATTGTTTAAGTTAAGAACATAATTTAACTAAGGGTTAGTGACAACATACTTTTCAGATGAAAAATCATATGCAACACTTATAGTAATAGTATTAACTTCAGACTTCTAATTTGACTGAAAATTTTGAACAAATTTTAAAAATAAAAACGATGTTTTTCTCGACACAAACACACATAATCAAATCATAAAAAAAAAATTCAGGTTTAAGTTTTAAACATCGAGCACAATAAGATTATGAAGGAAACAATTTTGAAATCATAAAACTAATACAAATTATGTCAAGTAAAATAATTCCTTATAATTTCTTGTCATAAACAATATTTACAAATTCATGAATATTTTTTTCTTTCAGATGCATAGGTTAAATAAATCTTTCTCTTTTTTCACGCATGCATACTTTAGTTCAAGTGCTTCCCATAACTCAATTAGTTTAGTATAACAAATCATTTTATAAATATTATTAGACAAACACTTAAAATATGACCATCAAATATCTTTATCAAAAACATCATAACATATAAGATATTAATTAGTAGCTCTATATATCACAAAAAAGAAAAGTATAATCATATTTCAATGAGCCAATTTTTTTTCTTGTTTTGTTACTAGCAGAAAAAGAAGATTTTAACATCATCTCCAACTTTTGCAATAAAAGAAGATTTTAACATCATCTCCAACTTTTGCAATAAAAGAAATAATGATGAATAAAGTAAAATAAAAATAATTTTCTCTCTAAGAATGTTATGAAAAAAAAAATTATATAAGAATATGACTGAGATATGGATTATAGAAAATTCATATTCAAATAAATAATAACAATAACAATATGATAGAATGATAATTGAAGAAATGAATACAAATAGTATAGATTGAGGCACTTATAACATTGTTCTTAGAAAGAAAACGCATTAACAGCACAAGACAACACAACATTATCTACAATTCTCTCTCAAGATATAACAACCCATTAGATCTGAGTGCAGTGAATGATCTTTGAACCTTATGAACATTAATGTTCTAAAATACTCTTGTATGAGTTGTAATTTTTTTGTTGTGTATTTTTTCTCATGCATAGGTGGTACTAACAAATAGAAGAGAGAGAATTAGGAGTAAATTATAATAAATCTGGTTTTAAAATAAAATAATATGTAATCAATAAAATAAGTGTAAAAATTCTTTATCCATAAATAACATTTACCTCTAAAATTAATATTGCATAAAACATTACAATATTTTATTTTAATTATTTATTTTTAAATTATACTAAATATTTCTAACAACTTACGCATAAGTACAACAAATATTTCCAAAAACTAATTCAAAATAAAATTTCAATTCTTTTCCAAGACAATCATCCTGCACCCTATACCTATATATGCTCTTGTACATAACACAATCATCGCACTTCACAGTATAATAGTACATGCAAGGATAAATTATTGAAACACATCTTTCTCTTAATTAATATATATATATATATATATATATATATATATATATATATATATATATATAAATATATATTTTTATTAACAAATCGCAATAATTTACTTTTATTCAAAATCTAACATACAATCATCATACAAACCATACATGAATTTATTCATTAAGGATATTCAACAAGTAGAATTTTGAAAAACTCGTATTAAGTATATTCTATTAGAGACTAACATATAATTCAATTCAGGTCGTTGATTTTAGGGAGGATCTTTTTAAGGGCAGGGAGGGGCCATGGCCCTCCCAAAATTTTGAAAATTTTTAAATTATATATATATATATATATATATATATATATATATATATATATATTATATATATATTTGAAATTTTATAAATTGTAGTTAATATATTTTAGGAATTAATGATAATTAAATTGTGTATTTTTTATTTTTTTATAAAACACAACATTTAATGCTAATAGATAATAAAATATTAAATTAAATATAATAAAGAATAAAAATATTTGGGTTTAATTTATTTTGTGGTCTCTGTTTTTGTCCAAAAACTGACACTAGGACACTAACAAAGAAAATCATCCATACTAAGAGTTTCAATTTTAACGAAGTTATTGATCCGTTTCAATAAATTTAACGAAATGTATCGTAAAAGACCAAATTGTATTCGTTTTTCAAAAATCGAGACCAAATTGAGACAAATAACTGAAGGACCAACTTAGCATTTAATAAACGAAAACATGAATCAAAAGAGTAATTATACCAAATATTTATTAAGATAATTTTTATTTTCCTTCTCATTGTCTTTTTAGTTTTTCAAAAATTGTAATCACCTCTCACTCTCATATTTTCTTCTTGTTTTTGAAGACACAAATTCATTATTTTTGCTCTCATTTCTCACTTATCCTATTCGTTTCTTGTCTCTTGTCTCGATAATGAAAACATTACTTTTTATCTCATGAGTTTTTTGCATATTCATTTTCTTATGAATATAGAAGAAATATAAATAATATATTATGTTTTTTTTCATAACCAATTTTTATTGTGACTTGACTATAATATATTTTTCTTTTGATAATTACATGTTTTAATTTTTTATTGGATTATGGTAAAAAAAATTATATTATTTACAACGAATGTATATTGATAAAGAATAAAAGAATAAATTCATTTGTTAAAAGTGATAAAAAAGAAACTATTGATAAAAATAAGATAAACCTTACTTCTTTACATATTTTGAAACATTATACTAAAAATCAAATTGTTAAGTTAGAGAAACCATTTTTTGAAGCATTATACTAATGATCGAATCTAATAATCTCAAAATTATATTATTTGGGCCCCTCCAATAATTTCGGTCAAGATCCGCCACTGGTTGATTTAGAAGTGAACCCATGAATCATGAAATGAAGATAAGTTTGTTACAACCAAGGTTCGCACATCTATAAAGGTCATACTGTAAGAACTTTCTCATCTACTTCTCATCACCTGATATCTTAATCTATATGAGATCATCAATGAAACAAGGGAATCTCACTTCCAATACATGAATTAATTTAAAAAAGTTAGGACCAAATTGAGACGAAGGAAAATTAGAGGGTTGACTTGACACTTTTTGACAAAAAACAAGGACCAAAAGAATAATTAAACCTAAATGATATATACACTACAAGAAATTCCTAAATAATGACCAATTTTAGTAACAAAAAATATATTTAAAGACCAATTTAGAGACCAATTTTCTAATTAGAAACCAATTTCTTTGGTAGCAAAAACTTTGTAGCTAATGTAAGTGACCAATTTATATACAATTCATGATATAAACTATTTTAGTTATTAATTTAGAGATCGATTATAACTTTTTATTCATAATAAAAATATTTTAGTTACCAATAATTTTTAGTTTATAAATTGGTATATAAATTGGTCACTATAATAGTTAATTATTTTTAGTCACTAAAATTAATTATTATTTAAGAATTTTCTTGTAATGATATTAATTTATATTCATAATATATTATAGTAATTTCAACATGTTGTATGACAATAAGTTATTTAATTTTATCGATAAATTAAACCGATTGATTTAATTTTATAATCTATATAACAATATTGGTTATGTCAAAACAATAATTAATTATATTTTATCCCGTAAGTTTACATTGATCGATATATATATATATATATATATATATATTTATATTTATGTGTTAATAATTTATATTTTGAAAATGAAAAGTTTTAAGTGATGCAAATTTGTTTGTTATGCAAATCATAAATGAGAAAAATAGATAGTGCTTGCACAGTTAGAATTGGATTATTCAAACAAAACCTTTTAAAGTTTGAATGAGGATATGAAAGAGCTAAAGAAGAAAAAAGTAAAGAAAGAGGCATGATTTGAAGTTGATGGAAGTTGAAATTCAAAGAGAATGGGTGAAGGAAGGATTAATGAACAGAAGAACTACATGACGGACACGGCACGGGCCTATTGTTGTCAAAGGTCGTGCTCACTATGTTTCTTCAATTTCATATGATAGACTTTGTGTTTGTCCTCCATTTATGGAATTGCATTTAATTCCACATCTTTTTTAAATTATGACTATATTTTAAGCTATTATTATTATTATTATTATTATTATTATTATTATTATTATTAGGTTTTGAGGGAGGAGATTCACTAGAAAAAATACAATATCAAAATAAAATACATAAAATAATGATATCACTTTCAATCTAAAATTTTAAGACAATGAGTTTATAGGTTTTCATCTTTATATGGTACTCTACTTTCTTATTTTTACTCAATGTAAAACTTAAACTCACTTAAATTTCTAACCATTAGTATAATTTTTTTTATTATTATTATTATAGTGCAAGTATAATGTTTCTGATACGGAAGAAAATATCGGTATAAGTAAATAAAATGTGATACTGGAATTATTTTAATAAATAGATGAGAGATTCGATTAGAACTCTTTATCTTAAGATAAGATGCTTGTGTGATTTTAAAAAAAAAAAAAGGGAATATAAGTGTAATTTATTTAAAAACACAATATAAGAGTTTATTCTGTAAATTTGACTTGAATTTTATTAAATAAAAGCTATAAGAAGGTTGTACAAGGTTTGATCATTTTTCAAAGGTTGAATCTTGATGTAATCATAATGACTTGTGTACACATAATTGAGAGAGATGACTTGGAGTGTTGTATAAGGTGATTGGGAAATTCAATCAAGTTATAAATTAGGATTTATGATAGGATGGTCAAGGATTCAACTTTATCTAATAACAATAGGAATATATTCAAATTGAAAATTTTTATTGATCAATTTTATCTTATTAATTTGGGTTGATCTTAAATTTTGACCAAACAACTTCAAATTATAATTCATGTGTTTCGGAAAGAGGAAATTTCAAAAACTCAATCTAAACCAACTATATCTACATTAATTATGATATTTAAATAATAAAAAAATGTAAAAACTTAATTAACATTATTTAAGACTAGAGCTAGTATAACTTATAGAAAGTATAAAATGTTATCATTTAAATATAAAATTTATAAATAGAAAAAGTTAATTACTTTATATTTTATTTTAGAGAAACTATTGTCTTTTTATAACACTTTTTATTTATATTCCTTCTAGACATGAAAGAAATTGCTCATCATTCTCTAGATCACAATTTACTTTAGGATAGTGGAAAACACAATAAATTTATCTTAATAAAATTTGTTTTAGAATAAATTCCTCTATTTTTTTTTCCTTTAAATGGTTTTAGAAAATTTTACTTGTATGGAACTAAGGGTTTTGCATGCAATAGGACAAATACTTTTAAGTCTAATTCAACACATGTATGTCTTTTAAAAGAGTTAAGTGTTTACCGTAATTAATTTGAATATGTTCTGACATGAGATATAGCTAGTTTGATTATACAATTTTTCAGCAATGAAAAAAAAAATTCCAAGGTATTGATTTTTCAAGGTTTGAATTTCAACTTTCTTAAAGTTCTTGGTCTTTTCAAGTTCTAGGCCTTCACATTTCCAAATTGTTATTTCTAAGCTTGGTCTTTTGAATCCATATGCCTAGGGGATGATAGAGATATGATTAATATCTTTTGTTGCTTATTACGTTTATGATTTTCTATTTTTATTTTGTTTTCTGTTTTTCTATGGGTTGAATATTTCTATATATTTGATGTCTCTCTTTTGTAAAAGATGCAAACTCTCATTTTCATGCTTTATATAAAGTATTTCTCTTCTAACTTTCTCTCACTTGTGTTTTATCAAACACTAATCACTTATACACTTAGTTTTGATGTGAATTAAAATAATAATTAAAATTGCATCCATTAAAACACATGGATGAGATTGAAATGTAACATATGAATGAGGAATGGTTTAATATATACATGTATGAAAGTTTTTAAAATTAACTTATTGTATTTCATAGTATTGTGTTGTTTATTTACTTTGATGATAGTATGTTACTCAAGAACATATGATGTTGTAAGACTACAATCTAACTAGAGATAACCTAAAAAAAGAGAAAATAAGTTTTATTTCATAATTTTTATTTTCTTATATATATATATATATATATATATATATATATATATATATATATATATATTTCCTATAAAGGAAAAAAGTTTTATTTTATAACTTTAAAGGAAATGCATATGGGTTAATGTTGAAGTTTTTACTTATTGATGACGTAATTATTATTATTATTATTATTATTATTTAACATCTTAAATAACTATTTATATTATTGATTTTATCATCTTGATCATATTGGTGTTAACACTTAAGTAAAAGAGAACTATATCATAATACAGTGATATGGTACACTAAAATATTGTATTTGTCAATGTTAAAATTGTAGATTTTAGCAGGTAAAAACATTTATAAATGAACATTTTTACAATTACAATAATTGTCAAAATAACATATGTAAAAAATCGTCGGTGACCAAAAAAATTAAACATTATTATTGTTGCTAGAAAAAAAGATTAAATATATTTTATTATTAGTTTTGTTTAAATTGTCAAAAATTGTTTATTATATATTTTATTTTAAATTTTTAAAATTAGAAAAAAGTATTTATCAATTATTCTTCTTTAATTTTACAATCAATTATTTATTACTTATTTTTTTTAAATTATTTTACAAGATGATAATAATTATATTAATAATTTGGTAAAATTCAAAAAATTAATAGTCTAAATGTACAATATAATAAACAATTATAAATTTTGTTAAGCAAATTAAGCATTGTAAATAAATATATAATTTTTTTTGTTAATATTAAACTCAAAACATAAAGTCATTCAGTAATTCAGTTGGCAAAAGACAATTATTATTAAACTAAAAATATTAACAACTCAAGCACTCTCACTCGGGTAGATATGATAAAACACTAAACACATATGAGTAAATGCAAAGAGCAAGGATTCATAATTTTTGTAGCTCTGTTTCTTTCAGACATGTTAGATGAATATATTTAGAAGCACACGCAGTAGGATAAAGGGAAAGATAATGAGAACTATACAAGTGTGAAAATCTTAAAATTTGTATATGGATTTATAGGCTTTTGAAAACAAAAACAAAGACAAAAACATAAACATAAACAAATTGTCTTTCTCTGTCAAGATTTTACCTTTGTTCATCAATGCAAGTATTTATGTACTATAATTCTCATTCATCAAATTGATCAATAAAATTGGTCCTGGTTTCTCCAATTCTACTGCTCTTGAAGTTCTGAGTAGTCTTACATATACGAAGTTCAAACACTTCATGATGCTCATAGAGCTTGTTCTTGAGATCATTCTCTTTTTGACAGAAGTGGATCCAATAGTGATCTAGTTGGAAGATCCAAGTACATCTCTGGATTGCAAATTCACACTGTTAACAACAATATCTATGTAAAGTAATAGTGATTTTTTTTCAAATTTTGGTATTGCTTTATAGTTCATAAAGTAAATGATATATACAGTTTAACGATCAATATATGGTCTGAGATTAGTATATATCTTTAGTCTGAGATCAATATACAGTTTAAAACCAAATGCAATTCTCAAAATTAAATGCAACAATTACCAATCGACAAACAAACACTACAAAAATAATTGTTTTTAACAGAAGTTATATTTGGCGTTTTTTTAGGATTTTAACCTCCACTAATAGTTTTATCAAGAGTTTGAAACTCTCCCAAAAGAGCAAACGTGACTAACAGATTATCGGAAATTTTAAGCAATTCCTGGAAGTAGCGCAACTTACCGGAAATTTCGAAAACTCATGTTAATACTCGAGGTTTCGAAAACCCCTGTTAATGTCTGAGGTTCTGAAAACCCCCAATAATGCATGGGATTCTGAAAAATCCCAAAGTAATGCATGAGGTTATTACAAAGGAAAGCAGCAAGACACTAATGTTTCTAAAACATTAAAAATTACAAAAGAAAAAGAAAATAAATTAATTAATTAAAATTTAAATTTTACGGGGTTATTTAAAAAATGTATAATTATTGATTTGGTACCCCAACTTTTTCATTAAGTTCAATTTGGTACCCAAACTTTTGGTTTGTTCAATTTAGTACCACAATTTTCTAAAGAGATTCAATTTGGTTCTCTCTGTTAAACTGGAGTTAACACCGTGTTCGTACATGACATGTATCAAGCCATGAAATTTTTAATTTTTAAAAAAAAATTTTTTTTTCAAAAAATTTAAAACTGTCACGTGTTAGTTTATCATCGTGCCACGTGGCAGCTTACAATCATGACACGTGGCAGTGTAATAGTTGTTTTCAATTTAGTACCCCAATTTAAATTTTTGGTTCAATTTAGTACCCTAATTTTTTAAAATGATCCAATTTCATCCTCCCCCATTTGAGACCAAATTAGTAAATAAGCTTAATTACAACCTATATATACATGTTACAATAACTTTTTCAAATATATACATCAAATCATTTCACCTAAATACTTAAATTATTTTATTTTTTACATTTTAACCTTTGTAATTTTTTACACATGAAATTTTGTACACTTGTAAAAAATAAAATAATTTGAATATTTAGGTGTAGTGATTTGATGTATAAATTCAAAACAATTATTTTAACATGTATATATAAGTTATAATTAAACTTAGTTACTAATTTGGTCTCAAATTGGAAAGGACGAAATTAGATCATTTTAAAAAAATTGGGTACTAAATTGAACCAAAAATTTAAATTGGGGTACTAAATTGAAAACAACTATTATCACTGCCACATGTCATTGTTGTAAGCTGCCATGTGGCACGATGATAAACTGACACGTGGTAGTTTTAATTTTTTTTGAAAAAAAAAATAATTTTTTTTAAAAAAATTAAAAATTTCATGGATTGACACGTGTCATGTACGGACACGGGTGTTAACTCCAACTTAACGGAGAGGACCAAATTGAATCTCTTTAAAAAATTGGGGTACTAAACTGAATAAACCAAAAGTTTGGGTACCAAATTGAACTTAACGAACAAGTTGGGATACCAAATCAGTAATTATACCTTTAAAAAAACCCGACTTAACTGAGATTTTTAAAACCTCCGGTATATTGTATTTTACTGGAAGTTATTTTAACCCCAACTAATTAACCTCTTCTAAAATTAAATACTTTTGTAGTGAAACATTTCATTTTATATATTACTTTCTGCAACAACAATAGGATTTCAAAAGTCTCAGCTAGGGATGGCAACGGGTCGGGTCAGGCACGAATAGTGCCTGCCCCCAACTCGACCCGCCACAAAAAAATCTGCCCGCTACCCGCCCGTTTACCCGTCGGGTATCCGCTTAAAAAATACTTGCGGATATTTTTAAAACCTGCAGGTACCCGTGGATACTCGATACCCGTAAATATTTAAAAAAATTATATTTTATAAATTTTTTAATATAGAATTATAAAAATAAAATATAAAATTAAATTAAATTTGACATAATAAAATATACTGCTAATTTTAAATTAAATTTAAATTAATAAAATATAAATTAAATTTTCATTTTCATTTTTTTTGCGGGTAACGGGTACCCGCGGGTACGGATAGTATGATACCCGTACCCGACCCGTTTATAAGCGGGTATTAACTATCCGTCCCAGATTTTATCCGCGGATATCCGCAGACACGGGTATTTTTGTCATCCCTAATCTCAACTGTAATTTCTCTACTCTAAACATAATCATACCTTCAACTTGAAATCAAATACGATTTAAATAGCAATTAAATATTTTTTTACTATTTTTTAATATTTTCATTTATTAAGTTTTTACCTAAAAATATTAGCCTCACAATTTCAAATATTCATTCGCATAAACTCTTCATTTAGTAGGTAGTATAAAAAACATATTTTTTATTTCTTTGATTCTAATTTTTTGTTTAATTTGAAGAATTTTTGTTTTGTAAAACAATTTTCATTATCTCTTAATCGTTCGACTAGTTGGATATCTTAAAAGTTTTTCTTTGATCTTCAAGGTATTTTTCATCTTTTTACATCCTTAATTATACATTTACTTTTTCTTTTCGATTTCGTTGAATGGTGTATCAAATAGTTTTTTAGATACACATTTGATCATTTCTATTTTTACTAATATTTTTATTTGTTGTTTATTTTTATCATCTAGAATATTGTTTTGATTATTTTTTATATAATTATTTTTATTTCTAACTCATTATCATATATGTAATTTTACTGCAGTGCAATTGTATAAAGAACATTTGATTTACTATAATATAATAATTTAATGTCATTGTCATGAATCTTATTTATTACCATTCGACATAGATTGAAGTACAAAATATGAAAAAACTATGTTAAATTTTAATTATTATTAATTTAATCTTTGTTCTTTATGTGATTTTGTTAGAGTGGTGCACTATAATTTTTAGGGTTAAATATGTTTGTAGTCTCTAAACTTGAATGCGAAATTGGAATTCATTCCAAATTTTGATACATTTTAGTTCTTAAACTTTGAAAATGAATTGATATAGTCCTCTTAATCCAACAACAACGTTCCTTTTTTTTTCTACGTGTTAAAGGGTATTTCAAGCTAAGCTGAAATGTGTCAAACAGTATAAACAATTGAAACAACAATCTGAAATGTCGTTTGACGTATCAAAATTTTGTTATCATAGTTGGATTACGAGGACTATATATGTTGATTTTAAAAGTTTGAGGACCAAAATATATCAAAGATTGAGACAATGACGAATTTCAATATTTCAATTTTGCGTTAAAGTCTAGGGATTACAATGATCCTAATTTTTATATATTAAAAAAATTCACTGGAATTTTGGGAAAGGAATTAAAGAGACATTTAAAATATTTTTAAACTCTAATATATGTTTTTTTTATAATTCTTCAAAACAAATTTAATTGTATCAACTTTATTTCATTAATGTTTGTAAAATTAGTAAATATTTTGGTTCTCATGAATCTTTATTTGAAACTCTAATTTGAAATTACACAAATATAATTTATTTCTAAATATTTTATATTAAAAAAATAATAATACATCTCTTTGGTATTGAATATTTGATAATATTATGTTTATTTAGTTGTGATTTTTTTTATTCTTTTTAAAATATATAATTAATTAATACTAAAATTGTAAAAAATCAAGTACGAGCATAGTAACAGTACGGGTATACCCGTTACCCAGTAAGGATGCTAATGGGATAAAAATGTTATACCTTTTTTATTATAGATATGGAGATGAAATGTATTTTTTCTTTAGAGATGAATATGAGATAATGAAACTTGTCATCATCCCACCTGTTACCGTCCCTTGCTTATCTCCTGATTCTACCAAACCTCTCACACCATAGTAGATTATGGCTCATGTTGTAGTCCTACTTGGTTTCTCACACACACATTCAGTTTAAAATCTCAAACCTCTGATTTTTATATGCAAAATATTTTCCTCTCGGTCACTGAGCACACAAGCTCTCTAAGAGAGACAAAGCTTGGAGTTTTTAAAACTTAGACTCACCTAGAAAGCATTCTCACTCACTTAGCGAGCTACCCTTCGAGATATACTTGACCAACTAGTCCTAACTTACTCAATAACCAATTTCCTTTGAGTCCTCTAAATTTTAATTAAGTAAATTACGCTGATTTATGAAAACTGACTTGAGCATTTTGGATTTTAAAATCTGAAATTTCACTCGCTGGGCATTTTACTTGTCTAGCAATTCGAACACTGTGACTCCTTTTCATAAGAGTTGTCTGTGAAGTAAAACAACTTCCATTTTTTGGATTTTAAACTTTGAAAACTTTCTTAGTGAATAGTGGGCTGGTCCGAGCAAATCTACATGATTAATATTGAGTTAATAGCATATGCATGCAAAACTTTCAAATTTTGATTACAGAGAAAAATAAAAATGATCTTACCCAAAGAAAATTATAGTCAGTTAGAATTGATCTCTTATATATTAGGATCTTATGACAACTCCTAATCTTCAAAACAATGAAAAAGAAAAACAGAAATGTAGAAAGAAGGTAAAAAAAGAAAATAAAATAGTTTTTATTTATAAATTTTAATAATAAAATATTTAAACTACATTTATAAATAACTATTTTTTAAAATCTTTACAACCTTAATCATATACACGAAATTCTCACAAATGTTTTCAAACTAATCCCCACAAATACTCACAGAACATAAATCATGCCTACCAAATAATCCATAATACTTGTGAAATCCATGCCCTTAACTAAACCTCGATGGATAGTGTGGACAGGGTTCAGAAGACTCATGGTATAAAAAAATGGATGAAGGAAGAAAAATGTGACACAATTGAAGAAAACTCATATTTCTTGTTAATTTTGTTTTGAATTTTTATTTTGTAGAAAATACTTATAAATTTTGTTATGAAAAAAATTTATAGGAATTGCTGCCAATTTTTTTTCAAAATATTTTTTATGAAACACTTTTTGCAACAAATTTTGTAGGAAATACTTACGAATTTTATAATTTTTTAGGAAATAATTATCCATAAATGAATTACCTGCCAATTAAAATTCTTAGAAAAAATAACAGGAAAAAGTCTTTTCTTGTAAATTTTTTTAACAAATTTGCAAGAAATTCCATGTAATATGAGAATTTTTAGTAGTGTGAGAATGAAAAAGTATATTGATTAATTCTTAAAAAACATTTTTATAATTTAAATTAATTTTTAAATAATTTATGTTAACAATTTTCTATAAGTTAACTTACAATTAAATATACTTTAATTTATGATTTTTAAAATTTTTTCCATTAACTTTTATGAAATTTTTTTATTTAAAAAGATTTGTAAGAAAATGAAAGATGTATTCAATGAAATAAAAATGTAAAATATGTTGTATTACAAATTAAGATGAATTTGAAATATATATTTTATCCATTAAATAAAAATATGAAAACATTGGAAATATTTTTTAATTTTTTGAAGTCAAAGAATATAATATATTTAAATACAGGGAGAAAAATGTTAAAGCTGAAATAAAAAACAAAAAAAATTTTAAGTACAAATATAAAAGAATATCAATAAATTTAAATTATTTATTTAATTCCTTTTAGTTAAAATAATATTTTCTTACAAAATAATTGAATCTAAATTTATTATGATTACTGTAACACAAATAATGTTCCTAATATATTTATTAATATTTTTATTACATTAAAATAATATAATTTTGTTTAAATAATTTTTAAAAATATATGTAAAATAAACATATTATAACTGTATTTAATATTTGATACACATATTATAATTGTTTTGAACCAATGTACAGAAGGAGCGAGAAATTAATTAGGTCTAAGTTCACTCAATTGCATAAATTTTGATTGGCATGGCATTGAGTGGCATTCTCCATTGTTGAGCGCCACCTTTTGCACATTTTTAGGTGTTGGGTGGCATCCAGGTGGCGCTTAACACTAATGATCATTGCAAGTTTGAGAACATTTTAGCTCAAGCGACAGTTCTTCACGTTGAGTGCCTCTTTTTGTGAATGTTGGGGCGTTAAGCAGTGCTAATGTGGCACTAAGTGCCACTTATTACGAGGGGAATGGCATGAGTGCTAGTTTCCTCTCTTGTTGTTGTTTTTATGCTCTGTTATCCTTGGTGATTGTTTTTATTGATTAAGCTACTCTGTTTATTATTTATGATTACTACAAAAAAAAATTGATATTATCGACGGTCAAAATCTGTCGATAAATTTGTTGATAAAAAAATTAATTATCGACGAATTTTATCGACGGAATTTAAGTTATGTAAGTACTGACAAAATTTTTCGACAAAAAAATTTATCGATAAATGAAATCTGTGTTACAGACGAATTTTTTCGTCAGTAATAAAATATAAAAATTCGTCGGTAATTCAAATTTATCAACTAAAACATATTCGTCAATAAAATTCTGTCGGTAATTCCATTATTTTTTGTAGTGGATTAAAAATGAATATAAGAATGATGTTATGAGCATGTGGAATGATGATGTTTAAAGATTTTCAAGGAAATTTTTTGTGATAGTATTATTAATGTATGACTTGATATATGAGATGTTAGGAATGAGGTGTCCTGAATTCTAATAATCATTCACACTCGAATAAAGTAGAATGAGTCATGTGGTGAGAATCGTAGGAGATCTCATTCTTTAGACTTTTTTGTGGGTGTGAAGGGGATTAACCTTGTGTGTGGTTGAGTGATAACCCCTTAAGATTAGACTCTACAGTGTCTAGGAACCCTCACAGATACACACCTCTAGTGAATTCTATATCAAAATTATGTATCCATATATTTATATTGTGTGAAAGTGATATAATTATACTAACTATACTAACTTACCATGTGACGTGATTTGTGTTTTTTTTTTCAATGATCACTTAATTGTGTCAATTAAAAAGGATATAAATAAGGATGTTCTTTTGGTGGATAACAATGAGGTTGTTGAATAATATTTAGTTTCTTGAAGTTATTTAGAAAATAATTTATTTTTCGAAAAGTTCTACTTTTTTGTTTAGTTTGTTTATATTATATTTTTATAATTATTTATTTTATTATCTGTATTAATATTTTATATTTTTAGTTTTATCAAAATTTAATATTTTATTTAATAGTTTTATATTATTAAATAAGATGTTATAAATTTAGTGTAATTATACATTTTATTAAATAAAACTATAATTTTTATTTATTAAAAAAATAAAAGTATGATAAAAAATAATTATACACATGTATATCTATATAATATTATAGACTATGAGAATATAATAATTTTATAAATTTAAAGTTTGGAAAAATAAATATTATTTTATTTATAAACACATGCATGTGGGAGTTGTGAACATTGATCATGGCATAAACATGGCAGACAAAGCCAGGCAAAGCTTGGTCGCCAAGTCGACGTCACCATCACGTGTCACCTCATTTTGCGGATCCAAATTTTTTTACCGTGTTAAATCACACTTTAGCATTTAAAGCCCATGCTTTTTCTCACCTAACATCAAATATTTTTTTAGACAATATTTTATTTAATGAACTGTATAGTTTAAAATTATATAATACAGGTTAAAAAATTTATTTTTTTATTAAAAAGTTGCGACTCATAATTTGGTTCTGTTTTTAATGACAAAATTAGATGAAACTTCTTATCAGGTTGTTCTTGTAGAATTTTGTTTATCACTTGAAAAAAATTATATCGTGTCTGAAAATGTTAATGGAGTCGGTGCTGTTTTAATATTTCTCTTTTGCACATATTTTGTTTTTATTTTATTTTCTTTAAAGTGATTATTGGTTAGGTTTCCTCACCATCATCTTATTATTTAAATTTAATTTAGTTCACTAGATATCACATAGAATGCTAAAAAAACAACTGAATTGACAAGTCAATATTATATTTTATTCAATTAAAAATATCTATAACCTTTCTAGTAACTTCTTTAAAATGTGTCAATAGCATATTGGCTATGCAGCAATAAGATATTTGGGTGGGTTTGGACATTTAATCTGTTAGTATGCGTAGGCGTCACCCACATAATAATAATATGCAATATTTTTCAAAAATTTATTGTGATGTATAGTATTTTTGTATTTAATATGATTTAATAATTTTACTTGCTATTTTATCAGTATTATATATTTATAAATACAAATTTACATTCATTTTATGCTTTAAGTTTTTTATTTAATTAAATTAAATAATAAAATATGAATCTTTAAATTTTTATGTTAAGGTTACATTTGTAATAATTTTTTTAAAATGAGATACTTAAATTTGACATAAACAAATTTGTCAACAATTTATTCCTGTAGGTCGGCTCACATGTCAGTACATCTCAATATGTTAACTACATTTCAAACTTACGTAGTTAATTTTATTAATGATAAAATATTTATACATATATTAAAAATAATTTGTGAAATAGTATTTTAAAAATAAATTAGGATTAAAATAAATTTCTATCAAATTTTAATAAATAAAAAATATATTAAAATAATATATTAAATAAAATACTTTGTAAAACTAAAAGAAACTTATGCTTCTATATTTAATATATAATATTATGACATATTAATAAATTATTTATTATATAATCAATTAAAAAAAAGTGATATTTTTTAACAAATTGTCACTGTTTGTGCAAATAATAAATTACGTAAAATAATAGATAGAGTAAAATAACTAAAATATATATTGAATGTAACTCAAAAGTATTATTTTAAAATTATGTGTGATTGTTAGTGATGAAATACATAATAAATAAGAGGAAAAAAGTAAATTTGGCTATGTATCTAGAGCTATCAAAATGAATAATTCGGTTCGACCAGGCTCGACCCATTACGGGTTGATGATTTAGTGAACCAACCCAACTCGGCTCACTTTTTAGTGAGCCAAAAAAATTCGAACCCGGCCCGACCCTCCACGGGTTGGCGGGTTGACTCACGGGTTCACTTAATTAAAAAAAATATTATTTTTTTATTTTTATTTTTTAATCAAAACTAAATTGTAATTCTAATTAAAATCTAAATAAAAAAATACAAATTATTTATGTGTTGGATAAAAAAATAACTTAACATGACCTAAATGTAAAGCCAACTTAATAAAAATAATAAAAAACACTTGTGTGACCCTTTTATCTGCGGGTTGGTGAGCCAACCCGGCTCACCACGGGTTCAACCCGGATGAGTCGGGTTCTAAATGAGCCAGGTCAAAAATCAACCCGTATTAAAATTTATAAACAAATTTCAACACAATCCGGTTCGAATCCGTAATGAACCGGGTTGACTTGCGAGTTCCAACCTATTTTGAAAGCTCTATATGTACCAAATTCTTTTAAATGGTGTCCATAGTAGGAGATATCAAGTATGTGAATCCTACGCTTACCGTGAGTTTGATAATAGATAAATAATGAAAACGAAAAAGAAAAGTAGTTATCTGATAGATAAATGTGAAGAAATAGAAAGATATTTTTCTCACCACACAGCACGGGAGAAAAAGCATAAAAGAAATTGTGGAACTCAACATAAATAATTATTTTGTGCATAAGCAAATTTTCATTCACAAAACAATTCCATAATTATAATGGATTATTGTACTTAGGGATAGAAGTGTAGAAAAATATATGTATTAGACACTCATCCTTCTCTTAGTTTGTTCATTTAAAGAATTTGTATTATAAGAAAACTAACATAAACACACCACACTAAGTTAATATATAAAGTAATTTTATATTTATTAAAAAAGGAAATAAATAGAGATAAAGAAGAGAAAATAATTGTTAATGAATGAAAAAAAAGGAAATAACTGTTAGAATAGTTTTATAAAAAACATGTAAAAATAAATATTAGTCTTTAAAATGTTTGAGAATAAAAGTATATCAAAGTTTCAAACATAAATGAAATTTTGATTTCATGTAAAAATTCATAAACTAAAAATATACTTATTATCCAAAAATATCTACATGTTATACAATTTTCATTAAGATACTATACAACAAAAACAAAGTTATTATTAGAAATTTATTCCTTTTATATGATAGGCTAAACCTATATGTATAGTTTATTTTGTATCACACAGTTGACTAAATTGTGGGAATGAATCTCTTTCAATTCTTACCATATGATACTTTTACTTATATGAGTAGAGTGAAGGATCATATATTTCAAAATCTCAATTTCAATACATAATCTAAACATCTCAACTTAATATTTTTTCCATGAACTTGTGTCTCCTCACCTCCTCCTCCGGTTCAACTTCTTTGTTTGAAGAGATTCTCAATTTGGAGCTTATCTTTGAGAACCATTTTCGTGACTTAATTTAGTTGGGGTCTTTGATTTATTTAGGGTATTGTTTTCAATTTGGAGTCTTCGATTTTGTTTAATTAGGGTTTGTTTTTTATTTTGTGGCTTTAATTTAACATGATTCTGTATTGATTTTATGGCTTCAATTTTATTTTTATTTTGGGATTGACTTCAATTTCTTTACCAATTCATGAATGTGGAATTGGTATCGTAAAATTTAATTATTTTTGTTAAATTTATGCACGAAAGAGAAGTTATGAGTCCACCAGTCATGTTTTACTAAAGTTAACACACTTGGTGAATTTTGCCTTGTGTGGCAAAAGTTCTACTCACGTGTCACTAATTGCCGAAAGATTTTATAAAAGTGGCTGCAATGAGTAAGAATTGACTTGTCCATAGACCAAAACTCTCACAGTTTTAAATTAAGTAAATATTATTCGGTGAAACATGACTCACCAAACTACAAAATACTTCGAATTTTCAATTAATTAAATTTTTTTCGAACAAAAATAGACTGGTCTAACGATTCTAAATAATTAAAAAATATCAATAAAATATATTTTTATTAAAAATTCTTAAATTACATAAAATTTTTCTTGCGAATTTGTTATAAAATTTGTAAGTATTTTTTATAAAATTTATTGTATAAAATATTTTAAATAAAATATTTTAAAAAAAAATTGGTAGCAACTTTTTACAATTTTTTTTCACAATAAAATTTGTCAGAATTTCTTAAGAAATAATTTTCAAAATAAAATTAGCATAAAATATAAATTTAATTAAAAAAGTAAACATTTTTGCATAAAATAATGTCACTTACAATTACAAAATCAGAAATGGTATCCAAAATTCCAGTGTTTGAATTTTACTTCAAATTCATTGTTTTGGCACTATACTGCAGTTCAGTTTGATTATCGGTTTAACCCTAAATCGATCTTGAACTTAGTTTATATATATATATATATATATATATATATATATATATATATATATATATATATATATATATATAATTATTTATTTTTTTTTATAAATAAAAAAATAAATAAGTATATGAGA
>Ga0214544_1001403_pt1 | contig 49854 bp, 21 predicted proteins | sample CNSS3metaG_FD_160074 | JGI IMG/M metagenome (GOLD analysis project Ga0214544, IMG submission 160074) | Root nodule microbial communities from cowpea collected in UCLA plant growth center, Los Angeles, California, USA - CNSS3 | ecosystem: Host-associated > Plants > Roots > Nodule | place: USA...
TATATATATGGCATGGTTTTTGTATACATCTTCTTTTCATTCGTGATCTGTGGTGGAGCCATGTGCTAGTTACTTGCCAAGGTCTCAAATTTTTAGTTAAAAGAAAAGAGAAGAGTGATGTTGAGACGCATGCATCAAGCAAAACGTGGATTCTACCATAGGGTTCTCGTAGGTTTAATAAATGGGCAGTGGGGTTAGAGTCACGATTTATCTCTCCTTTGGTGTAGCAAAATTTTCGTTCTCGTTTGGTATATTTCTCTAGTTGGTTTTGGTGCAGTGTTATTTAGTTTTTTTTATGTCAATACATGATCCTTGGATGCAGAGTGCATGGTCGTGGGTTTCTTTTTTTTCAAGTCTAGGTTCTGTTACGTTTCATTCACGCTGCATCTGTTTTGTTTCATGAAGTTATTACCATCACGGGAATTCATACATGTTGCTGAGTCTGGGGTTGCATAGGTTCACAGGTTAATTTTCTTTTTCTTCTTTAAGCCTATCTCTTTTCATGTAAAGGCTTGAGATTCAATATTGAATGGGTGGGCCACACACAGCTATGAAATTGTTTTCCGTATGAAGTTGGTAGTGCAACCCTAGGTTTTTTTTCATCTTTTGATGGGATAACGTATGATAGAAAGAGTAAGTGCAGTGCATTTTTTCAAACTCCTTTTAATCACATGTTGATGTTGTTGATGGGACTTCTCTTTTTCTTTTTGTTCATGGTGGAGGCTTTTCTTCATTGCTTTTCTCTCTTTCTTCCTTTTTCCTTATTTCTTGTACGTAAATGTGGGTGGGTGGGTGCAGACCACCACACGTAAATGTGGGCTCATGGAGTTATTCCAAATTTTCCTTTTCTTGTCTTTCTCACGTTTTTAGATATTGGGTAGGAGGTTAGGGTCCACTTGCTTTTGGTTTTTCTATCTTTTGATGGGACGCTTGTTTTTTTTTACGTTAGCTAAATTTTGTGCAGCCATGTATTTTTAGTGGTTTGGGTTCTTGCTTGCATTAGTTTTTTTTTCTCTTTTTGTCTCAATTATCACACATGGTTGTACGTTGGATAGGTCCTCATGCAGTTTTTTTTTTCTTTAGGTGGCTTGAGTGCAGAGACCGAAAAGGGGTAGAGTAGGTCACTTTATCATTTTGTATTTTATTACATGGAAAAATACATGCACTCATGGTGCATTCACATTATTTTCTCTTTCATTAGATTAAAGTCTTTATGCTTTTGAACTTAGCATGAGGTGACATTTGCAGGGTGTGGTTGCAGCATGTGGGTTCTATATTTCTTTCGTCATTGAATGTTTGTAAGCAAAGCCATACACCATAATCTCTCTTAGTAGGGTCTATCATAGGGAATAAATGGTAAAATAAGTAGATAGTGGTGTAGTTATGTATTTGGTTGCCATTTGGAATGTTATATTTTCTTGTGGTTTAGAGAGACTAAGTGATATATGAATTTAGATTTTGCTATTGAGCATGTTGAAAGTGTTGTTAATTACATGAAGAATTGTTAGAATTAAGTGTTATGTGAGGTTTTTCGTACCTAGAGACCCAATGAAGACTCTTTCGCCTGTGTGAAGTAGTGGAAAGGGGTTCTCTTCGCCTGTGTGAAACAGTGGTACTGATAACGCCGTCGTTAAGCGATCAAATTACCACTACTTAACTTTAGCAACTTCATTATTGCCAAGTTAGTAGTGAACAAACTAGTTAGGGTTAAGCTAACTCTGAGTCGTCTCTCAATGAATACGAAATTCATTTCAAATATTTGAGTTTTATAAAAATCTATCCTAAATGCAATTAAAACTAGTAACTATAAAAATATAGGGTTTTGATATGAAAAGAATGAATGACACGCAAATAAAAGATTGTAAACACAGTAATAGTAAATAGGTCAATTCCATTGTATTCGATTAAGAAGCAAATGATGGCTTGGATGGAATACATGATAATATGATGAAGGAAAAAGAAAATAAAAGGAAAGGAAGAATGGGAGATGTGGTGGAAATCAACCCTTAGGTCTCTTTATATAGGCTTCGATTGGATTTGGGCTTTATCTGTTATGTTGTTGATGGCTTCTTCTTGTCTCCACTGAAGCTTGCATGAAGAATGGAGGCTCCATGGATGGTGTTGGATGTGGAAGCATGAAGGAAAGAAGCTTAAGGTGTTTGGTTTGGTGTAGGTGAAAGGATTCTTAAGAGAGGTGAGGCCAACTTCTAATTAAGGAAGAAGACTAGAGTAAACTAGAGAAGAGTTTACTCTAAGGTGAGCTCAAAATAGATTTGTGCACAAATTTGGGCAGCAATTCATTACTCAATTTCAAGCTGAAAAATACATCTTCTAAGCCTTCTATTTATAGGCTAAAATGAGAGCAAGGAGTTTCCAAAAAGTGGAGGGTAAAAGGAGTCAAGAAAGTTGAATTTTGGAGCCAAAAAGGAGCATGTGGGAGGTGTGACTTGCCACCTAAGCAAGTCACACTTGTCTTGCCATGGGAAGCTAACTCTCATCCTTGAAGAGCAATTTTGATAAGCTTCTAGGCTTTTCTAGAGTAGACACACTAATCTTGGCCCATTCGGTCCAATTCCCCTTTTTGGTCCAAAATTACTTCTAAAGCCCAATTTCCTCTAAGGCCCATGGCCCAAAGAAAACCCTATTCTACTGGGCCCAAAATACAAAGCCTAAAATAAAATCCTAATCTAGTATTTACAAGCATAGTTTCCTAGGCTAGGTCTTCACATCTTCCTTGGCCCATGTGAAGTTCATCTTGGGCTTTGCATGCGCATTTAAGCCTCATTCCTCTTGTATTCTCCTAACCATGGCTCTTGTTGTAGGTCCCTTGGCTCGAGGCATCAGTTGCTTAGATATTTTATCTTTATTTATTAATTAGCAACTTAATTTTGTCCAATTTCCAATTCCGCCTTTCCTGTTTAACCATTCTTTCAATATTGACAAAAATTTGACCAGAGTTGACTGCTGCTTTGACCATTTGACCGGTTGACTGCCCTATCAGAGGTTGACACGTGGCTAACACTCTCTTTCCAGAATTAGAGTTTCACTTTTGCACTCTTCTCCAACGAAGCTGCTACGTGAAGTTAGTGATGGGTGGCTGATGGCGCGGTGCAGCTGCAACTGCAATGACGACTGTTGCTGTCGGTGCTGGCTCATTCATGGTCACAGTGGTGTTGTCGGTGCTAGTGTTATAGTGATGACGGTACAATTTTCTGACGAGAAAATTCGTGAAGATGATGAAGGCGTTGTTGCAGATTTGTGCGGCTTATAAGGCGACTCTCTCCATGTTTCTGATCTATGTTGGTTGAAGGCGCGATGTCGAGGTGCCATTGTTCTGCTACAACGTGAACGACGAGGTTGCTGCGACGCAAAGCAGATCTGTGTCACTACTTCCATGGTGATTGTTGGTTCTACGTTTTGGAGTGTTGCACTCATTCTTCTTCTCCAGTGAAAGCATAGTGGTGCGGTGTTGCAGGTAACGTTTTGCTGCTGGTGCGATGCAAAGATGAAGGTGTTGCTGCTGGTGCATTACAGGTGCGTGGAGGTTTGCTGGTCACGTGGTGCAGCGTTTACTTCATTCCCACAGATCTGCGTTCCTCTAGTGCAAAGTAGAGGTGTTGCTGGTGAACGTGGACGGTGGTGCAGGTGGTTCGGTGGTTTGCAGTGTGAAAATGGTGGTGGCTTTCATAGTGGACTCCAGCGCGGTGCAAATTTGTTGCTGCAATGGCTGTTGTTTCGGTGTGCAGGTGCAGGAATCAATGGCTGCGTTTTCCGGCAAGGCGCGATGGTGGTCCGAGGTTGACAATGTGGTTGCGAAGATGATGGTGTAACTGCACCGTTTACGAAGATGGTGGTGGTTGCTATGGAGGGTGGCGGCTGCCGGCATCGTGATGGTGGGAGAGGAGAAATATTAGGTAAAGGGTTTCATTTTGGGAGATGGTGACGTGGTAGTGTATGTTTGACTAGTTTAGTGAATGGAGGATCATGACATGTGTCATCATGTGGTTAGACAAATTAATTATTGGCATGATCTAGTTGAATAGAGTTTAAGTGGTAGAAAGAGTGCCACTTAGTAAAAGCTAAGGGTGCAGAACAAGTTTTTGTGGTCCACTTGCAGGAGGAGTGTGTAAAATAAAACTGGGGGTACATTTATCTCCTAAATTATTCTTTTCTAGAATTTCCTTATTTTGGACTTATTTTGTAACTTTGGATATTTCAAATCCAAACTTTTAATGACCCAAATTAAATTCCAGCTACATTAACAAACGTTAGAATATCCAATAATATTTTATGCAACTAAAATCAATTTTTACGCCATTTTTACCTTACGTATTCAATAAATCCAATAATCACAAATCCTAATTAAATCAATCCTTAAACACATAAATTCTATTAAATCCCCAAATTTAAACATTAAATAGGGCAAAAATTGGAACTCATCATGTACCCTCTTGCCTGTGTGAAGTAGTGGGGAGGGGAAAAATGTTTCACCTTATTTCGGCTCATTACGAGTATAGAGCCCAATGTGTGATGCATCGACGTTTTTACTCGTAATACCTTGAGGAATAAGGGTGATGAGTGCGTATTTTTGCCCTCATTTAGTGTTTAATATTGGGTATTTAATTAAATTTGTGTGCTTAAAGAGTGATTTAATTGACAGCTCTGATAATTAGGTTGTTTGAGCTTGTGTGATAAAAATGTGTTAAAAAGTGATTTTAGCTGCATAAATTATTTTTGGATATGTTAAAGTGTGTTGATGCAGTTGAAGTTAAGATTAAGCTCATTCAAGGTAGGAAAATAAATTGATTGAAATTACAAATAACTTTTAAATAAGGCTGAAATTAGCAAGTTATGGAAAAATCACTTCTGCACCCCTAGTTTTTACTTATACATTCCCCTCTTTCTAAATGGGTCTCACCAAAAACCTATTATGCACCCCCCTAATATGTCTATTTACACCCCTCCTCCCACTTAACCCCAACTCACTCAGATCATGCCATGTGGCAATCCCTAACTTTCAAATTTGTCTAACCACATGATGACATGTGTCATGATCCTTCACTCACTAAACTGGCCAACCATATGCTGCCACGTCATCATCATCTTCAACCTTCATCTCTCCCATTAGAAACCCTAGGCAGCCATGGAAATCACCATTTCAGCGCCGACAACCGTGACCAGCAACCAAGCTCACATCATCTTCTTCCACGAACCATATTCGTGCACACCATTGTCAGCAAAGCTTGCATCCAACACTCCACCCTGAGTTCAGCGTCATCGTGAGAACCTGCGGCAGCCACTGTGTCGCACGTCGCCGAAGCAGCCATTGGAGCAACCAGATCTGCATCTGCAACGCACTCACGCCAGCCACCATGGAATCACCATGCTCGTTGGGAATGAGCGAACCAGCAGCAACACTACGTTGCGAGCACACAACAACGTTTTCCATCAGCATCCCCTGCATCAGTTCACATTGAAACAACACTGTCCCGCATCCACCATGAACGCACATGAGACAGCAAATAGGAGCAGCCTCATTCCTTGTAGCAACTAGGAGCAGCCAAACAGTTAACTCTGGTCATATATTCAAATCTAGTCAAAGACCAGTCAAATGAGAGGGGTTTAAGTGCAAATATTCATATTTTTGGATTTTCCAACAAATTTAGACTACATGATTAAAAATGGCTTATTGAGAAAATTAATGCAAATATTATTTGGTGATAATTTATCAGATATCTTTAAATAATTAATTTATTTAATTATATCTTAAATTATTAACCAACTATATTTGTCAAATAGTCTATATCTCTCCAAATATCTTTGAATATTTATCTCTATCTTTATTTTAAAAGATATTTGAGAAGTTTTAGCAACCGAAAAGCCCAGTCCAAGTTCTATATAAAGAGACCCAAGGGGAAGCAGAAAGAAAAGACAAGCTCAGGACTTCAGAGTTTTGGAACCCTTAGGGGGGCCTAAACCTGTCAAATTTGCCAATTTCTCATGATTTGGCCCTGTCCCACGGGTTAGGGCTAGAAAAGCCCACATGGCAAAAAAGCCCCTCATTGAAAAAGCCCACAAAAGCCCTGTGGGTTAGGGCTAGCCCATGGACCCTTTTTTTTGAAAAAAAAAATCATCCTGAATACAAGAAAAAATGGAAATAATTGAATAAAAAACACCATATGCATCTTTACTGTTTCTTAGTCTTGTTCCAATTCAACAAAAGTTAACATTTTAGAGGAATACAAGTATGCAAAACAAAAATCAACATTTCCAGTGAAGAAATAAGTAAAAACTAATTCTTTCCTCCTTATTCCATGTGACATAATGTAGACCCCTCCTCCACGCAGAAATTGCAGAACTGAACCAAGCACAACATAAAAAAGATATTGTTTGCGTGGTCTATTTTCAACCCTATAATATAAAAAGATTCATGTTCTCTGATTCACATTCATGCACCATTAATAATGCAAAATTTTCACTCTTGTCTTATCATATCTATCGAATATGCCCTGCAAAATTGAAGTAGCACATTCAAATACAATTAAATGGATGAAGATCGATTATAAAACACAATCTATTTAACAATTTTTGGTAGTAAAAGTAGAGACACCATCAAAACTATTCAGTATAATAAAGCTCATGATTTGATGAAGTACTTGTCAGCATAAATCCATCCATCAGGCAAAAACATAAAACAGTTTTATGCAGTTAAAAAAACTACTTAATTAGCACATGAATTAAACACAAATTTCAAACTTAATCTAACTTGAGTGATACAAGTATCCAACCGATAGAAGACTAAGAAGACAAAAAAAAAATCAAAAGCAAGGAACATCCTCAATCTCCACACTAATGGATCACAAATCTGCATACATGTTGTTCTGACAAAGCATCTTCAAAATAGTGATGTTAGGCATAAAAACAAATGACTATGTGGTTCACAACATGCCAACAACTAATAACAAGCATAGGGGAAGAAGTTACTGTTGGTGGATCCAAAAATAAACTTTGTTAATGGTAAAGTTGGGTCATTTAATACATAACACATAACTAGGCATATATCAAAGAATTAAACACCAAATATATTGAGATAATGGATTAAGTGTATAACAGAACCTGAAAAAGTGTCATTGTTGATGACTTTCAACATCTTCAAGTATAGATTCATCAATGATTCCCTCATGGCCAAAAATATCTTCAACAACTTCATCTATTACAACCAATTGAAATACAATTAAACAACTACTCTAGAGTTAATTATTTAATGTAAAGTAATTTTAAAAATAATAGCATATAAACTTACCGCTAGGATTTTTAGAAAATCCATACAACCAATTTTGAGTACAAATCAACATTTGCACATGCTCAGGAAGAATAGAGCTTCTATATTTTAAAAGAACACGCCCACCTTTACTAAAGGCCGACTCTAATGCCACTATAGTAATGAGAATACTAAGCACATCTCGAGCCATTATAGATAATATAGGAAATTTTTTCTCATTAGTCTTCCAATATTTGAGTACATCAAAATCTTCATTGTCTTCATCATCATCTATTGTTGGTTCATCTAAATAAACATCTATCTCATTCTTGCCAACAATAGATTTTGATTCATTCTGATACATTTTAAAATCCTACAATGAACACATATTAAAAGAGAACAAAAAAAATATAAAAACAATGAAAACTAGGTATAAAATGCTTACAGAAATAATCCTTGATCTCTTCAACTTTCTTCCTTTGATATTGGATTGAGACATTGAGATATATTCAGTTGGTGATTGGGAAAGAGAAACATCAGGGATAGACAAGTTCATTACATATTCTTTAAACAACCTCTTGAACTTCTCTAACACTTTCTCTGTTTTCTCTTCATAGGTCAGAATGTCCAACTTTTTATAACAATACATTATAAAATCAACTTTTAGTCGTGGGTCAAGAATAGCTCCAAAAGCTAACCCAACATTATACTCCTTCCAATACTTTTGAAACTTCTCGTTCATATTCATAGCCATTTGCTTTAAAGTGACATCGTCATTTAACAAATTCTCTTCAATAATAAACTGAATTTTCCAAATTTGCATAAAATACAAGTTTGAAGTGGGATAAGATGAACCAAACATCATGTTTGTAATCTCATAAAATGGTTCTAAAAATTGACACATTTTCTCTCCCCTATCCCATTCCTCAGAAGATGGACAACTTTTATAATTCCTATCAACCACTTTGAGAATTTCAAAAGCTTTCCTATACTTGATTGCACTCTCAAGCATCAAATAAGTCGAATTCCATCTTGTAATCACATCTAATCTCAAACCAATGCTCATATTTATGCCAACATCACTAACACATTCTTTGAATTTGAGAGTTCTTCCATCTGATGATTTAACATACTTAACACTCTCTCTAATACTATGAAGTGCTTTTTCAACCACCTTTAAACCATCTTGAACTATCAAATTAAAGGTGTGAGCACAACATCGTACACGGAAAAACTCACCATCACATAATAAGTTTCTATGAACACGAAGATGGCTTTTTAAAATGTCTTGTAAGATATTATTAGCAGAAGCATTATCCAAGGTAAGTGAGAAAATTTTCTTATCAATGCCCCATTGCTTAAGGCAATAAAAAATAACACTTTCTAGTTCAACACCCGTGTGTGGTGGTTTCATTCGACAAAAGTTAAGAATCTCGCTTGTCAATTTCCAATTTTCATCGACAAAGTGTGCAGTTAGGCAAATATATCCTTCAGAAGTAATTGCAGTCCAAACATCAGATGTTAAACAAATTCTATTAGGAATCCTAAACATCATTTGCTTAACTTTTTCCATATCTTCAATGTATTCCTTTTCTACATCTAAAACAGTAGTGTTCCTACATTTCATGTCAACATTAGGATTAATATATTTTATCCACTCTCTAATTCCTTCATATTCAACAAAATTATAGGGAAGACTGTGCTTAATGATGGCTCTCGCAAGTAACTTACGATGAATCTTTTGATTTATCTTTCTTGTACCAAACTTTCCTTCTTGATTCAAATCCACATCTAAGTTTGCAATACTTCTACATGCATTGACATGCCAACTTAAATGTGAAGTCCCATAATTGTTTTTAGTAATGGGGTTTTTGCCAACTTTGTAGTTATGACCACAATACTTACACGCAGCCTTTTCAATGCCATCCTTGTCTTTCCCTAATTTTGTGAAAAAATTTCAAACACTTAATACTTCTTTTTTATTTGTGGCAACACTTTCAGATGGACCAGGAGTTTCAGATGCAAGATCATCAGCCAAAATCAAAGGATTACTCTTAAAGTTGTTCATATTTAAAAGATATTGCCCACAATTGCATAGACAATGATATTTTTTTCATTAATTAAAGCTAAGAAGTGAGAATACTAGAGAACAACAAAGAGAGAAAGAATATTTCGACCATAAAAACATTTTGTTGACCTTGACAATTGTTCTTGTGATAATTGTCGGGATCCAATTAACCTTAACAATTTACTCACTCAACAATAACATGAATAATAAGATGGTTATAAAAATATGAATTCAAGAACTAACAATAACTCAAAATATGGTAATTATACCATGATGAGGAAATTTATCAGTTTTAAAAATTTAAACTATATTTCCATGCTTGATCAAATTATGAAACTAAACATTTTCTAATGCTAATTAGTCTAATTATACAGCTAACCTGCTAAATATGTTAGTTCAATTGAATGATCAATTTGTTTAGTGGTTTAAAGGCCTTTCAGTGCCTATAAATCAAGCTTTAAAGAGTAGGATGAAGCAGAAACGCCTCTGTGATCCATGATTTGAAAAGGCATCCTGCTGCAGCCTGAGTCTCGAGAAACTGAAAAAGGAGTAGTATTGTTGAAAAAGTCTCCGCTTGCTAGTTTCCTTGAACTACACTCATCCTTATACATTCAAAATAAATTTTAAGGTCACTTAACAAGTGAGAGTGCAGATAACAATGAACATGGCACTCTAATCAAAACCACTAATGCTGAACCCCCCAACCAAAAACAAAAACAAAAACAAAACCAAAAACTTCTTGTAAGAATCAGAACATTTAAGTGATCTTAAGTTATTGATTATTATAAGAAATAAGTGGGGGAGAGAACTAGCTAATTAAAGTATGCCAACGAGATCAACGAAAAAATAGTTGTATCTTCAACTAAAAGGGAATTTAATAGGGGGAAAGAAGAAAACTCGTAGCTTACCTACCAAATACCTAACACAATTGAACCATTTTGGCAGCTAAGAAAATGTAGGAAATTGAAACAAAAACATCCATAGAAATTATAAAAACTTCCATTCAATTGCGCTAAAATGACAACTTCCAATTTCCCTTTAGGAAAACAACCAAAACAAATGAAAAGAAAACTGCAATCAAAGTAAGAAACATCATGAGATAATTCCAAAATTGCGATTTAGAAAAAAAAAATACACAGATTATAATATTCCAAGCAAGAAAGAAATCTTACCTCAATTCAAACACCAACTCTCCAGCACCAAAAAAACTCCAAAATCTACCTCACGGAATCCAATTCTTGGTCCCACTTCACTTTAATTGAATTTGTTTGAGCTCTAATTTTATATCTTCGAACCTCCGTCCCTGGAACAGTAAAAAAATAATGATTGAATCCACTGGTTTCCCTCAAAAGGGGCGTGAGAAATACATTTTGGCCACCAATCAAGCAGAAAATCAACACTCAACAAAAATAAAAACAAAGAAAAAAGAAGACTTGCCGGAAGTGAAATTCGAATCCGGTAGTGGGTTTGTTCTGCGAAGATGTATTTGGGAGTTCTCAACAGAGGAGAGCACAACGAGATTCGTGGAGGTTTGTGAGTGAGAAGAAGAAGTATCACGAAAATTTTCAATTCGCAGAAAGGAAAAGTGTTTTCAATGTATTTGACAGAGGAGATATAAAAGTGACAAAGTCGTGGATGAGAGAAGCTTCGCAGACTTTCAATATGCAGAGAGAAAAAGGCTTTTTATTTAAAAGGGGCTAAACCCACACTAATCGTCCCAACCCACTTTAGTCAGGGCTTTTGGGATTGGGGGCTTTTACAAAACTCTATTAGATGGGTCATTAAAATGGGGTTTAGTTTTAAAGGGGGCTGGGGTGACCTATAGGTTATGGGTTAAAATGACAAGTCTACGGGGTTTAATTTTGTTTCTTTTCTCTCTATTTTTCTTTCTATTTTTATTTTACTTTTGCATTTTATGGATTACTAAATTTTTTGGGTTACTAAATTTTTTGGGTTGATTCCATTATAATTCTATTATGGATTCTGAGGTTAGAATAAAATAATTTCTTTGTTCTTTTTATTATTGTTGAGGTTTTCATTCATCTATGTCTTTTATCTTTGAATCACATAAAAAGTAATGATTTTTAATCCATATTCATGTTGATCATATGAATCACGGGTTTTTAAATTTAATTGAGACTTTACTTTGATTTTATTTAGAAACTTTCATGTGATTGAATGAGTTTTTACCAATAATTGAGACTTTACTTTAATTAAAGGTATTTACTCTAACTAAAATTAATTGAGACTTTACTTTGATTAATTAAGTTTTTTATTTGACAAGGAGATAAAAGAATAGACGTGATTAGGCATAATAAAATTTGATTGAGACTGTACTTTGATTAAATTTACTGTGGATAATCTAAAAGTTCTCACTTTTAATTGAGCCTGTACTTTGGTTAAAAGTGAGAACGCCAACAAATTAATTGAGACTTTACATTGATTAATTTGTAAATCTACAACAATAATTAATTGAGCAATAATCATTAGATAACCGATGATGAATCTATTTTGAAAAAGCAATGGAATCAATCTATTTTCTTTACTATTGTTTTTATCTCTTTTTAACTTTTCTATTTCTTTCTTGTTTATCTTAATCCTCCCATATTTTTATTATTTTATTTGACTAACTCTTTTGTATAGATTTTATAAGAACTAACTTGTTAAAAATCAATTCCGTGTTCGTTGGGAGACGACTTTCAGTTACTTTACCCTTTCTATTTTGTTGACTACTATCTTAGCAATACTGATGTTGCTATAGTTTAGTAGTATTAATTTGATCGTGTCAACGACAGCGTTATCAAAGGAGACAATTTGGCTGCAATAGTGGGACACATCGAACCATCTGTTTCTAGGAAACTAGATGTTGTTGTGGGGTAAAAGGCCGAGGAAAACCAAAGCTTGATTATGATCACTATGTTGAAAGATTTTAGATGAATGTGATTCTATGTTTGGTTTGGTATGATTGTTTGGATTTTGGGGTTTGTGTGTTCAAACCAAGGATGGATTGTGATCATAATTCTTAAGTGTTACTTGAATGCGACGTTGAGTATTAGTGGACATGTTTTATTTACAAATTTCTTTTATAAATATCATTGCTTATGGTTAGCTTACCCCTTTTTGTTTGTTTGGTGTGTTAATTGGCTATGCGATGATCGTATAACATGTATGTTATACGGGAGCAAATGATAATGCAAATGTTTCTGATACAAAGTAGATTGCAGAAAGGATGGGATGAACTCAAGGGTTTATTATTTATTTAGTTGATTTCAATAAAACAGTGAAGACTATGAAAATTTAATTTATTTTCTTGTATTAAATTGGAAATTTGTTTTTTTATTTATTTACTATTATCAATGGAAGTTTTGAACTACCTATTTACATTTAAATTATAATTTTTTTTTGAAGTACATTTTTGTGAAATAATTGTTTTACTTCTAAACGAAACGCGAATGATAGCTTCTCATGACATCCTAAATTGGGGGTGTTACAATGTACACACGAAGTTACATGTACTTGTTATGCACCATAATAATTAGATTTAACTTGTTATCAACCCAAAATATTTAACTAGCTTCACTTGTCTACAAAATAAATGACACAAAACATGTCAAACATATATGAGGGCCTAGTTAATTACTTTGTGTCATTGTTTGTCCTCATATAATTAACTATGTCCTAATATATGTTTGACATCTCCTAATTAAAACCACTCAAGCCAATTAATTAGTTTGGGTTAATAACTAGTTAAATCTGATTACTATGGTCTAAAACAAGTACATGTAACATCGTGTGTAACATAAAAGTTTAATTTTCCAAGTTCTGGTAGACTGTACAAAAAGTTCTTTCTAGCTCCCTAGTTATTTGCACATGGATCAACATATATGTTTGACAGGTTTTCTGTCATTTTTTTTTTTGGAAACCACTCAAGCCAATTAATTAGTTTGGGTTGATAATCGGTTAAATATGATTATTATGGTCCATAACAAGTACATGTAACTTCAAGTGTACATAAAAGTTTAATTTTCCAAGTTCTGGTAGACTATACAAAAAGTTTTTTCTAGCTCCCCACTTATTTGCACATGGATCACCATATATGTTTGACAGGTTTTCAATCATTTTTTTTGGAAACCACTCAAGCCAGTTAATTAGTTTGGGTTGATAATCAGTTAAATCTGAGTACTATGGTCCATAACAAGTACATGTAACTTTGTGTGTACATAAAAGTTTAATTTTTCAAGTTCTGGTGGACTTGTACAAAACGTCCTTTCTGGCTCGCCACTTATTTGCACATGATGTCGACCAAAGGAAGAAGATGGACATCTTGCTTCAATAAGGAGTTTTGATGATGATGAATTATAAAGAAGTATGGAAGACTTGATGATGATGCATGAAAAAATGTTGAAGACTTAAAAAAATGCTTGGATTCAAGAGATACATTGAAGACTAGTACATTTTATATTTAAAGTTATTGTAATAAGCTTAACTTTCTCTAGTTAGTTGTAAGCTCACAACTCCTCTAAGAAAAACTATTTTTTTTTTTGCAAAAATCAATGTGGTAATCGATTACCAACTTATGATAATCGATTACCAACTCAAAACTTCTATTTTTCGAAAATCCACTTAAGATAATCGATTACCACGAATGATAATTGATTACCACTGGCAGTTACAATCCGTATTTAATTACATACAAACTATTTCGTATGCAATTACATATGGGCTATTCTGTATGTAATTACATATGGATAATCTGTATGTAATTACATACGGACTATTTCATATGTAATTACATACGAATTATTCCCTATGTAACTACATACAGACTATTTCGTATGTAATTACATACGGAAGATTCCAAATGTAATTATCTCGATTGTTTGACCTATTTTCTCCTTAAATAGAAGAACAATTTTTGCAGTTTTTAACCTGGACATTATACAACTTAGACAATATTTGAATACAAAACAAGTGTCAAAGTTTACAAACTAGTAGTACAAGCAAAGATATATTACTCTAATTAATCCAAATAGTATCTGAATATAGAACAAGTGTCAAGGTTTACAAAGTGAAAAACATAAATAAAATATCCACTACAAGAAATATGATTATTATCTATGCCCAAAATTCGTAGATAATAAACAATTTTTGTAAGTAATTTGTTGTTATCTACGAATTACCTACGAAGCGAATTTCGTAGGTATTGGGTTGGTAGGTAATTTTAACTACGAAAATGTCATTTGTAGGTAACGTCATCTACGAACATTACCTACGAAAAATTCGTATATAAGAGACATTTCCCATTACTAAGGTTATCTACGAAATATTTCGTAGATACCTTATCTACGATCATTTTCATAGGTAACTTACCTACGAAATATTTCATAAATAATTTACCTACAAAAATCTTCGTAGATAATTTACCTACGAACTTTTTCGTAGATAACTTAAATATATATTAAAAAAAATAAAACAGGTTCTAGATTCTCAAAAATTCTTTCAAAAGCTGCATTTCTTATACAGTCTCCATAAATTTGCTTCGTATGTATTGCATAAAATCCTAATCAAGTTCTAATAAACATAATCTAAAAGTTCTATCATAATTCAAAAATGTAAAAATTCTAAATGCCTAATATTTAGTAGTCATGGGTTCTCGTCTTGGTGACTTTTTTGTTGGTTGCTTTGTTGTGGTTGTCCCGGTCTTGTTGAAGTTGGCGTTGCTCATATTAATGTTATCGCCATCTCTTCTACTACTATAGCATCTATCATACATTCAATCTTGATTGGTAGGAAACCACTCCATGGTTTGTGTATTTAAAGCATAAAACTTAAATTAAAGAAGTCAAGACTTACAAAATGCAATTAAAAGTCAAATTAATCCAATGCTAGATGAATGCAATTAAAAGTCAAATTAAAAATCTTCGCAAGCATCAAAATAGAGACAATGTTCTTGTAATTCACTTAAAGGAAGGTGAATGCAATTAAAGCCTATATCAAAGCTACATTTTTAAATACCTAATAAGTAGGTAATTTTCTATGATGGAACTGGATCAGGTGAACCTGATGACTGTCCAAAACTTACCATGTAGCCCCTAAGCTTCAAGCATGCCAAAGATCCCTACACAAATCAACACACACCTCAGCATATATATGCATGCCTCGTTAATGCCTTGTTATTGAGAAACCAAATACTAATAGAATGCAACATAACATTATGAATTCTAAATTAGAAAAAGGTTTAATGTAGAGAAATTCATTAAGATGTATGAGTTCAGATGTTGGTGGGGAACGGTAATCATCATATCTAGGACTTAGTTGGTGTTTAGTTCTAATTGGTTATTAACATAGGATCATCTGAATTATAAAGTATAAATCTAATCTCATACCTACAAACCAAATTATTATCATAGAAGGAACCTGTAAAGGATTAGAAAATAAGCAAATTCTAATGGATACATCCATGCAATAATTTGGCTTAATAACTTTTTAGTTCTCATGGTATACACCCTTTTATCCTGAAAAATCAATGATTTTGCTTTTGGTCCTCGTTATTTGGTTGTACTCCCTGTAATATTTGATACACATTGAATTAATCCTTGTAAAATAGATATTATAGGAATTAATATCAAACAAAGACCAAAAGCCAAAGTGATTGAAACCAATAGTAATTTTATGCAGGGATTAAAACCAAGAAGGACATATATTACAAGGACTAACATGCAATCTAATCCTAATCATTCTAGTTTTCTACTCAATTATCAAGTTTCTAATTTTGAAATTTAATTTGGGTGTAGCATAGAATAGAATAGGTACTACCTCAAAGGTATATAGACTACTTCAACTCCATTGCCTGACGTAATCTCTTTGACGCGAGCAACAAAATCCTCTTCTTTATAGATTATAGGTATAATTATTTGCAACGTACCCAGTTTCGTTTCAATGTGTCTAAATGGTACCCGCTTTTAACTTTGTATCTATTTAGTACCCAAATTAGTTAATTGGCATCAATGTGGTCCATCCCGTTAAATTTTCAGAAACGCCGTTAACGGAACAATGATCTGACATTGTAGAACGGATACGTGTCAATGAGAATAATTGTACAGTGGCAATGCAGGTCTTTGGCAATAATCTCTTGTGAAGGCCTCTGCTGCTTATAATCCTGCAAAAGAATAGTTCACCAACTTAATCAAGGATATACAATCAAATTTATGCACTCTAATAGAATCTTTGTTATCTAAATTTTGCAACAGTTGAGATGCATCAAAAGTTTATTTTAACTTATGTAAGAAGTTTGATTAATTTTACTTTTCATTTCTTTTTTGTAAGTGTTAATGCTTAATATTATGCTATGAAAGATGCCACACTAAAGGAGGAAAACAGTCTTCAGCAACTCTACGAGGAACAAAGAAGCCCCCATGTGTGCTAGTATCCGAGGCAATTAGTGTTTTGCAGAGCATGTGAGGGGTTGATTTAGTTGGTGATCTTTCATCTCCCTCTTCTTCTGCTCCAAATTCCTCAAGTTCTTTGCCCTCTAAATTCATTCCTTCCAACTGAAAAGAATCCAGTGTATTCAGAACTACTTGATGTGAATTTCTAACATTTTAAGCCAGAGACAACTGTCCCTTGTTCTAATTAAGCAATGAAAGAAGCTAAAATATTTACTAGTTCCCCCTAAAGAAGCACCAAATTTCAACCCTTACAAGTTAGAAACACACCAAAACATAAACAACTTCAAATGAAAACCAACCTCGGGCTGAGGAAGCAAAGTAACATGTGTATAAACCTCATCATTCTCCTTGTTGGCCTGTTCCGCGAAGAGCAAACTAAGTATGGTGTTCCTAAACTACAACAATCAATTTGATTTGCATTTGAGTTCAATATTTACCTATAAACACAATTGAGCAGAGAAAAATGAACAAACAGAAAAGGAATTGGGTAGGTGTTGGATAAGAACAAGAATATGCTACCGTGAAGGAGAGAAAACAACCTGAGGCACCACACTATCGTGCTTAATCTTCCCTAGAACTTCTGTTTACATCTTGAACTCTTCACCACCACCATCGTCCCTTCCTCCAACATCGCCTTGTACGAAGTCCCCAAATTGCCCTTCCCCAACATCTCCGTCGAAGACCTCAACCAATCCTCCAAATCGAAACTGTATATCCCCCTTCAAAGAACACCAACTTGTTTCTTTCCGCCTCCACTCAACCCCCGGTGATGTTCTCCTTCGACGACAACGGCCCCGCCTCCACCAGCACGGCACATGCCTCCGCAACAGGCTTTGGCAGTTTTGCTGACGACATAACAACAACGCCGCGATGAGACTGACCCGACAATGATTGCGACAATGGCGCCCGTGGAGAACTTCTTGGACTTCTTATGCGTCATGACCGATGTTAAATTGGAGGAGGGAGACAGAGACGGAGCTGGGATGAAAGGAATTTGATAGGTGACGTTGTAGGAGGAGAGATCCAAACAAATGAATCGAGTGAGGCGAGTGTGACTCGGACGGAACTCACCGGAGAATTGGTTCTTCTATAGGTCGAGGTAGCAGGGGAAAGTGAGGTTTGATAAATTGGCAGTGATCTCGCCTATGAGAGCGTTAGAGCTGAGAGTAAGGATTTGCAGAGTTTGGTTTTGGGAAGATCGATAGATAGAGAGGGAATAAAACCTACGTAAATAGTGTATTATTTTTAATTAAAAAAATTATATAATATTTACATACGAATTCTTTTCGTAGATAATATTTTTTCATACTAATTTTTATATTTTTTTATAATTATTATTTTCTACTCTTATTTTCATAGATAATTATTCGTATGAAAATTTTTTGCTAAAGTATGTTATAATTACCTACGAAATTGCTGTATGTAAGTATATTTCGTTGTTACTCACAAACAATATTTTTATCTACGAAAAGTTTTTGTATATAAAAAAATTTTATTTACGAAAAAAAATTCGTAGATAATAGGCACTTTTCTTGTAGTGATCTAAATACATAAATTATTCCAACACTAGTGCAGTTTTGACTATTTAACTTACGTTATAGGCCTCGGTTATCAAGAAACTGAAACATATAATGGCGCGGTGGCATTTTTGCAATTCCTGCCAGCTTTTCTGCCTCGATTCCCTCAATAACCGAAGCAGAATCTACTTTTCTGCCTCGGTGTCAGTAGACCCGCTGCCATAAAGCCTTTTAGGCTTTAGTTTCCCTAACTTGAAGCAAAAAATTAACTAGAAGATTAACACTTGACCTCGGTTATAATTGAACTAAGGCCAAAAATCACTGTTTTACCTCGGTTAAAATTGAATCGAGGCCAAAAATCACTATTTTACCTCGGTTAAAAATTGAACTAAGGCAATATACTAAGTTAGGGATTCAAAACGTGAATGCACTTTTCTTCGTCTTCTACAACGTAACATTTGCGTTTTCTCTCATCTGAATGCGCTGCAGCCGTCCACAACGATCATTGTCCAGCCTCTATTAACACCGTCAGCCACCGTCGAGCCTCCTTCCACGTAGTTGTGGTCATTTAGGTTCCATAGTAGTTGCTGGTTCGTCCCACGCAGCCACCGCGCCAGCCTTTGTTGTGCCACCATTCCACGCCATCAGCAACTCTTCATTTTCCCGACACAAAGCTTCTCCATTGTCTGTTAGTCTCTCGCGCCACCGTTGCTCCTGTTTTGGCAAGCGACCGTCGTGCTCCGCTATGTTCTCCCTCCATGTGGTGGTTAGTTGAAATTCAAAAAATTACACGATTCCCCTTTTTTTTCGCATTTTGTATAATTGTTTTTGTGATTTTGGTTGTTGTTTTGTGTTTTGTTAGGTTTTTGTTGGGATTTTCTTTGTTTTTATTTTTTTTCTCCTGTTTTTTATTGTTTCTTGTGTTTTTATGGTTGTTTTCTTTATCAGGTATTGTTGCATTGTGGTGGGACTGTGTAACTTTTGGGAATGTGAGTATCTTTGCATCCTCCCAATTTCATTCACTTCGTTTTTCACGCTCCCAAGTTCTTATTTTTGTAATATGAGTCTATGAATTTATAGTCTATTGTGTATTAGTTTTATTGTATATATATATTAATCTCTTATTTTGCAGACATACAAGAGTACTACACCAATTTTCGCGAAATCCATAAAGTTTGGTAGGATAGCATGTGTCAAATTTATAATTTAGATGTACAATAGTATTGATTAAGATATTGACTTGTTGTTACAAGACACTTTCAAATGTATTTGGATTGTGGATGATGTCATGTTTCATAAAATGTATAGTTTTGTTTCTGGTTTGACTGGTTTGGTTTTCTAAAAAAATATGCAAATTAAAAACTGTGGGAATAACCAAAAACAAAAATTTTATTTAAAAAGTTAACAAGACAAATGTTTTCTCATGCAACCATTTTTTCTCTCTCCCAATTATTAAATCACGCACATGCACATCTCACATATTAAACCTTCACACCACCACCTCACTGCATGGCTTTTTCATATCTCTATCACTACAACTCACGCCTACTATAAACATAAAGTGAAACAAATCAAATATCCCCAATTGGGTGATTCGTTAACATGGAATAAAATTGGAAATTTTTATGTATGCAATGTAGAGGGAGGAAATAAACTCATGCTAATATGCCAAAACTTACTAAAAACAGTAAGAAATTGATCCCAAAAAGTGTTAAATGATAAAAGAAAGGTGATAATCAATTCAAAAGTTGAAAATGTAATCTAAACTCAAACAACAAAGGAAACAAAATATGACTATTAAAACTTCAAAATGAAGTAACTAGAAGAAAAAAATTGTGATCTAAACTAAAAACAATAATTGAAATCCTATATAAAATCTATGAAGGTTTCCTAAACATAGCAAAGACACAAAACTGTTACATTAGTAGGTACTAAAATTAAAATCAAATGAAGGAAAGTTATGCAAAACAACAACTAATGTATCTACTATAACTACCTAATCTCAAAACCTTTTACTTAAATTGAACCCCAAAAGCTAAAGAAAGAGAAATTAAATTGATATGTCTACAACCCAAATATACAAAGGAAAGAACTATAACAAAAGCCCATGGCTGTCTCATCAATGAAAGTATTCAAAGCATTAAAAATTGAAGTTTGTGGCTGCAAAGTTAACAAAAGGAGAAAGAAAAGCAAACATGCATCCAACCCAATCGTAACACATCCCACAAAATAAGTTTGGCTAATCAATCAAGCCATAGGAAACATTACTTTGATAGGGTCTACACCCAACCATAACGTATAAAACCCAATTGCCATGTGAAAGAAGATTTGAATTAATATTGATGAACAAAACATAATATCATGCAAATCATAGAAAGTTACTGCAAGGATAAGAAAGAGTAAATGCAAGCTTTAACCCTCCCACCTTCAACCACATCCCATCCAAGCATTTAAAGAGATAGAAACGAAAAAAAACAAAGAACTCAAAAATTCTCTTCTTAAACTGAAGACTACATTAAAACAAGACAAAATTGAATTTTACTACTTAAAAATTAAGGCTACAACTACAATTAGTACTAAAGCAATAAGGAAAATTAAATAATCAAACCAAATAGAGAAGAAATCAGTGTTAGAAAAGCAAAAATTCACATAACACTGATATATCATTCTCAATCACACAAAAACACGTAAAATCATGAAACCCAAATGAAAACTAAGCCATTCAAAACGACAAACAATGGGAGACCCATTTTACCTCTCTTCAATTCAGTGAAATCCAAAATCAAAGCAAAACAAATAACGATTTTTCATCTACCCACAACACAAATCGATCGAGTTTAGGTTTGCTTACCCTAACCTTTGAAAATCACGCCGGAGGTGAGATGAATGCTTTGTGACGCAACGACTAGGGTTCCGATGTCACGAGATGAGAGCTTCCAAATCGAGCTAAAGTATAAGTGTTTATGTATGTGGAGGAGGTGGCAACAGGACGACCAATACAGAAGAGTTTTCACAATGGAGGTTAAGGCTTTCACATCCTCGCTGGATAGGGGGGATTCTGTGTGGGTGTGGGTAAGCTAGTTTTCTTCTTCTTCTTTGTGAGAGTTGTGAGGTGCTTAGACTATTTTTGAGAGTGTGGAGCGGGAGTGTGACATATTTTGAGAGAGTAGGAGTTAAAATATAGTTTTATTTTTTAATTAATTATTTTCCATATCCGTATGTAAGATCTGTAGGTAAAGTTTTTTTACTTACAAACGGATCATGTACCATTACCTACGGGAAATATCCTTAGCAAAAGCTCCCGCTCTAACACGCCAATAATACATATGGATTTTATATATGGAATATTCAGTATGAAATGTTTTTGCTTTACGTACAAAAATATCCATATGTAACTCAATCTTACATATTCGTACGTAAAATCCATATGTGATGCCTACTTTACCTACAGATCTAGATTTGTTTGTAATTATTTGTAGCTAATTCACCATTTTCTTGTAGTGGATATATTGTTATATATGGACCTGCCACATGTGCAAAATATGGTTGTCATAAGCACCATTTTGTATCACCTATATAAATGTTGTATTTAACACGATTTTTTTGTAATGTCTCTTATACAATAATGATTACAAAACAAGTACAACTAAAGATCATTGAAATGAAGAAGGAATGAAGTAAAAGCACAATTATGGCGCAATAAATGGCTTGAATAAAAATAGCAAAGATGGTTGAAAAATAGCGAATACATCTTGAAGATGGATATATAATGAAAATTAGGACGTAAGGAGAAAATGATATAAGGTAACCAAATAAAGATCAACTAGACATACTTCAAGTTTTATTTTGTCAACTTTTGTTAAATGTAATATTTACCTAAACTTGTATGTATTTTTTGTATGGAACTAAGAATTTACTTTATCTAAGGAATTAACTAAAATTACTTGTGGACATATTCCATTGGAAGTCGTTCCTACGTAATGGCATAAACCTTTCCCAGGGAATTCGTAAGTAACTATTTTCACTTACATATGAAATTTTTCTTACATAATGTCTATTTACATATATGAATTTAAATCGGTAGGAAAAATTCATAAATAAAACTCATTTTACCTTCAAATTTTAATTTGTACGTAATAATTAGTAGGCAATTTAGTAATTTCTCGTAGTATATGTTCTTTTAGAATCAACCTAGGTTATGCTCTTTATTGGGGACTTAGTTTTGTTTGAAAAACACTTCATAACCTAAATTAAGTTTAATTCTTTAAGTGCATGAACTTGTTCATTTTGACTCCCAAGTTGTCCACATTTGAGGCTAGTTTTTTTCACAATTTATCAATAAGTAACAAAAGGTGTTTCCATTATTCCATATATTACGGGATGACCTTGAGACCTTTCTACTCCAAATGAGGCGTGTGTCAAGGCACAATAATCGGTCTCGACTCTTAGGCTATTATTTGCAATGGTCATGGCTACATAGAGACTTTAGTCTCATTTTCCAATGCTTGTACTTCTTCCATAGTCTTTCTTTTAATACTTTCAAACTCCTTTCAGAGATTAAGAATCATAACCATCTTGTTGTGATGATTTTCCCAGAATTATTCTAGCCATCATGTGTGTGTGTGTTGTTCGTCATGTTCCAAGTTGAAACCATGCTATTGTTGGATAATTATTCCACTCGGCTTCACAATGGACACAAAAATGTTTTGGCCTCACAATAGATGCCACATTAGACTATGATGACTTTTGAAAGACCTTTTTTACTAAAGATTCTTGTTTTGGGCATTGCTCCAACTTCAAACCCTATGAATTTCTTCACTCGTATCTACTAAGATGCGAGAAGGTGCTAGGAAAGACATTTGACATTAGGGGTATCAAAGTAAGTCAACCTAGCACACATGAGTTGACTCAACTAGGCTTAGTTTTTTGTGAACCAAAACTTTTGTAACACAACTTGACCTACCACGAATTGGTGAGTTAACCCATGTAAGTTTGTTTTGTATTTTTAATTTATTTTATATATTTATTACAGTACAATCAAAGTCGATTGACTTGACATATTGTTTTATAGCATTATCTTATAGTATTAATAATCAAAGTGTTGGCCTTTTTACAAAACATTACTATAAAGATAGTAGTTGAAAATTAAAGTGACAACTTACATAACTTGGCAAACAAATAAATTAAACATCTAAACTATTAAAACGTTATTGGACATCATTCTAGCATTTAAAAAGATCAAATTTTCAACCTACATAATAAGTAGTAAATAGTTATAATGAATTTTTTTTTTTAAAAATCGTAAAAGAAACACTAAAGGACTATTGTTGGTGTGTTACGAGTCAATTGACCTTTAACCCAGCTTAAACCCATTTAATCCAACGTCTCAAATCCATGGTGATCGAAGGAAGGTCAAGGGTTGAAGCTCATTTTGAAATATTTATTTAACACTGAAACACATTTTATGATAACTAATAAATGCATAATTAATGAAAAATGTATACATTGGAATCCATGCCTATTTATCATAGTTTTACTAAATTTTTGGTTTGTGTGGGACTCAAAATGTGCATGTGTGTTCCAGGTTAAACTTCTGCAACCATTAGTATGAGTTGTGCAACCATGTTATTGATTTTCACCGAGCCTTTAGGGTTATGGTTAGGGCATTGGTTGAACTACTTGAGCTTGAACTTGCTTCAATAGATTCCTTCTTATTGAAAATCCCCGGCCTTTTTGGTTCATCCAAATCCATCTCACTTCCCAACATTAAAACCACTGAACTCATTGTAGGCCTATCCTCTGGGTATTGTTGAACACACAATAGCCCAATATGGATGCAACGTAACAATTCAGATTCAATGCATGAACTCTCAATGTTTGGGTCAATTATTTCTGAAGTCTTTCCAAATTTCCACAATGTCCATGCCTACATACAAACAACAAAATTTTTACAATGAAAAACAAAAATCATATAAGATGGACAAAATAATAATATCAAAGTGCTTACATGATCAACAAGGTTATATTGCTTTCCATGATATGATCCTCTATTTTTCCTCCCACATATTATCTCCAACAATATAACACCAAAGCTGAATACATCAGATTTTATAGAAAACTGACCATCAATAGCATATTCGGGTGCCATGTACCCACTGAAATAAACCATTGAAGAAAGATCAAATTTACATGATTTGTCTGTAAATGGAAAAGGTTTTGAAACATTTAAACACTCACAATGTTCCAACTATCATATTTGTGTTTCCTTCAATCTCCTCTTTTCCAACAGTTTTAGCCAATCCAAAATCTGATATTTTTGGATTGAAATCTTCATCTAGAAGAACATTACTCCCTTTGAGGTCTCTATGGACAATCCTTAGTCGAGAATCTTCATGAAGATACATAAGTCCTCTTGCAAGTCCACAAATTATGTGGAAACGCTTTTTCCAGTCAAGTAGTTTACCTTTTGTGTGATCTGTGTTTCACAACAAATCTTTCATTAAAAAAATGAATATTCATGCTTGAGAAGCTTCTATCTATTAATATAGTTATAAAACACTAGTGAGTACTAAAGTAAGAGATCCTGATACTCTATACCAAAAATGAAGTAATCTAGGCTGCCGTTGGACATATATTCATAAACCAATATTTTTTCTTGGTTTTGAATGCAACAGCCTAAAAGTTTTACAAGATTCCTGTGCTGAAGTTTTGCAATCAGTTTAACTTCATTTACAAACTCGGTTATTCCTTGTCCTGAATTTTGTGAAAGTCTCTTTACAGCAATTTCTAGTCCACTGAATAATTTTCCCTGCAAGCCGCATTCATGTGAGTATAAACTCGTTATATATAACATTAATAATTAATAATTCTATAATAGCAATGGATTATTGAAATTCGAAAAAAGAAAACATTGGATTACCCAATATACAGGTCCAAAACCACCTTCTCCAATCCGATTCATCTCTGAGAAATTATCAGTAGCAGCTGTAATTGTTGACAAATCAAACAATGGTAGATCCAAATCATCCACACATGATTCAAAGATATTTTCTGACTTCTCTGAAAATGAGTATAATTAATTAGAAATCTATGGAAGTAAACTTAAACTAGTTAAAATAGATATTGTATTATGCAGAAAAAGAAATTGTTCGGATAAAAAGAAATGACAGTGTTGTGTTTTTTCTGTTTTACTCATACAAGTTATTAAATTCAACAACTATTAAACGTAACAAAAGTGGTTGACCATGCTGATGGATCATCAAACAAAATATTCAAATGATAGTTATTGTTAGCATTTTGGTAGAGTTGAAATTATTGCACATGGCTATTGAATTTAACATTAATACTGCTAAAATAACAATGTTAATAAAGTGTGCTAAAGAGAATGCTTTTATTAAGAATTAAAGTTGAACACCTACCATGGAGTTCAGGTATCACCTGTGTCTGTCTCTTTAATTAAATTTATCAGATATTTTAATTCAGTGGGTTCAGTTTTACTTTCTCATTTTAGACATTTCCTGCTTCATCAAATCCAGTACAAGGAATTATTCAGCTCATTTTTCAGTTAAGAGAAAAGGAAAAATACTTTACCGTTCTTCTTCCTCCGGAATCTGCAGATGAAATAAATACCAAGTAAAAGCATCCCTGAAGCCACAGGGATGCTGGTTACAAGTTTTATTGTGGACTTCCTCCGCCTGTTGATAGCATCTTCTTGGCGGTTGAATTTGACCAAACAAAATAACAAAGGATAAATTCCTTTTTGAAGATCCAAACATCAATTCCGAAAGACAAGACTGAAACTGTGATTAGAAAAACAAGAAAAGGTGTAGCTGGAAAAGTTAACGAAGCAGTTACCTAATTCTGATTTTGGCAGCCGGATATATAAAGCCTGCCCATATGTAGCATTTGAATACTGTATGATGTCAATTAGATCACCAAACCACATCACACAACCACTTCCTGATCCACTAATATTATAATTTGTATATGCCATGCAGGAACAATCATTCAAGCACTTGCTTCTGCATTGCGCTAGATCAATACTCTGATCCACAGAGGTATGTTCAGTATCCGGAACTTTCAAGCCTTCGACAGGGACAAACCCATCATTCTTGCAATTCAAAGCATGTTTAAGGACACATCCTTGAGACCAGTCCGTTGTGCTCCAGTTTTCTCGAGACTTAGGCTCGAACCCTTTCAAACATTCACACATTGGTGATGCAGAAGGGGCGCAATATGCATTGGCTCCACATACGCCATAATGGTCACAGAGCTCCGCTGGTATGGTTAAATAAGGTGACCATGATTTAGTATCCTCTAACCACACATAACGAGGACGCTCTTCCGAGGTTTGGTTAAGGACCACAATTGTTGTTAAACTAGTATTCACCAGTGTCCATGTGTAATAAACCTCTTCCTTGTTGGACACAAACTCATAATTGTAAACCTTATTAGGCCTCAGATTTGGCCGGCCACTGAAGCGCAATCCATTCCATGGTCCAGTTCTGCAGAACTTTTTGGTTCCCTTCATGATATAGGTATCAGGATAAGGATATAGTTTAATGCCCCATGACAAATCTCCTGGTGTTGGATCATCATAACTCTTCCAAGATACGATACGAATACTAAAATTTCTTTTGATGTCCCATCCAATCTTCATTCCAGCAACCATTGTATTAGAAGGGTAATCAAAACTTTGCCACAAGTATTCCTCTGTATTTGCTGCACTCTGATCTCTTATTACAAGATTACCAGAATCCAAAAGTACTGCTACTGGATTCTGTGCATCGTTTGCAGAACTAGTGTACCAAACATCGATGTTGTTGTGGGAAATGACCAAGTTGCCAGAACTATTTAGTTTCAAGATGGCAGAGGATTCATTGATAGGATTGGCACCGTTTGCAATCCAAACAACGTTTTGAATCGGAATATTCTTATACCAAATCCCGAGGTAGATCTTGTTGGGATTTCCAAGATTGAAGAAACCAAGCTCAAAGGTTCCGAGTGGGCGAGAAACTATGGTGTTTCCATAACTGAGGGACTGGGACTGAGAAATAGATGACGTGTCTTGTACTGTGGAAACAACAGAAGGGATAAACGGTATAAGCAGGAGACTCGTGAGAGTAACAAGAATAAACTTCATTGAGAACTAAGCCTGAGAGTTAGAGCTCACGCCCAAGATTAAGAAAACTGAAACCGTTCAACAGAAAGAGAGTATCTAAAGCATAGATAATGAAGGAGTCAAACTTGTGTGCGAAGTATAAACTTCACCAGAATTGTTTAGACAAGTGGCTTGGTTCTGAATAGTGAGTGACAATAATGTGTGTGAAGTAAATTTTAACTTCAATGTAAATGTTCAATGATTTTCAGTAGAATTTTCTGTGGACTCTTGCATTTCGTCTTTTACGGGTTTTGTTTGCTTCTCTTTCTAGAATGTGACTTGAAGGACCAACGTGTCATTATTGTCAATTGTTGCTCTCAGTCACTGTCCAAATAACTAGATGAGACATCTATAAAAGACTAAGAAAGTTGAATTTTGGTGCTTATAGGGGAGCAACTTGCGATATTGGTCCACGAAACTCACCTATCATTAGCAAAATCCTCACGTTTGAGTCAATAATATTTGGTCTTTAGTTAGCTCATCGCTTTGAATATTCTGAAATAAGTACGTATTCTTCTAAAAAAAGGTAATTATATAACTTTCACACTAGAACAAGAGGTACGCTTTATTTTTATAATCAAATTACATCACAGAAAGAGATCAACGTAAATATGAGATACATAAAAGAACAAGATCCTTTTGAAACCAGATTTATATAAAAATAAAAGAGATACAAGCTAAAAGGATTGAGTAAGTAGCCTCAACGTTAGATACAAAGCTTTTTTGCTTAATTACTTTGTCACTACCTTTAGCCCCTTTTTCCAGTGACCCTCAAACTCCACCTCCATCTCTCCCGTACACTACTACAAATATTAACTTTAATAACAATTAAACAATGTTGCTAAAACCTAAAAAAATGTTACCATTTGCAAAGGTAACATTTATACACAAAGGTAACATTTATACACATGTTATCTATAATACATGTTACCAAAAGGTTTTAGTAACATGTTTATATATTATTAGTATCATTTTTAAAAATGTTACCAATTAGTATCTTTACTAACATTTAACAAATGTTACAAATTTAACTTTTCTGGAACATTTGAAAAATGTTACCCATATATTTTCTAACATTTAAAAAAAATGTTACCTTTATATTTTTTAACATTTAAATAAATGTTACCAATTATCTTATTTTGCAATAATTAAAAAATGTTACGAATTGTCTTTATATAACATTTTAAAAAAGTTACTAATTTATCTATCTAAAAATCATAATAATACACTTTTTTGTAAAATTGAAACAATCCTACAACATGATTTAGGTAAAAATAAATTCTATTATCCCATAAAATGTTACAAACAATTCTAAATATGTCCCATAAAATGTTACAAACAAGTACCTAATTGCACTAACATCATTTAATGCTCCACAAAATGCTTTTGTTGGCATCTTCTTGTGGAAAACCTGATATAAATACAGTGATCAAATCAGATATTTGATTACAGGTATTTATCAAGTAATTACGAATTGCATACTCCAGAGGCAAGTGGGAGTAAAGAACTACTAACCTTGTGCCAATGGTGAGCTTTTATCTGAGGAAACTTAATTCAGTGTAATTTGGATTCATACACTTTATTTCTTCTATGGTTGGTGTTCCTAAGATCTGCAGTACAAATAATAACACTTAGATTAAGAACCAAAGCCAATAGATTCAACACTCAAGACAAAAACATATGTTCAAGCAAACAGAATAAAGAACATGAGAAATTTTACCTTAATGATCTCAACCAACTAATCAACCCCACTCTCTCCAGGAAACATTGGCTGCAAAGCAAAACACAATCACAGGTAAGCATCTTGGTGAATTACATACAGAATAATCCGTATGTAAGTTATATACAAAATAATCCATAGGTCATTCACCTAGAATACATATTTTTTATTACATACAGAATAATCCGTATGTAATGCCTATATTTCCAAAACATTTAAATTAAACAAAATAAACTTTTACCAACACATACATTAAAATTTTATACCAATAACACTTTTACTTAATCCAAATAAAAGGTAACAACATCTAATTTAAACAACACAATTGTCAACAACTCATAGAGATTCATCCAATATCATGTAGAACAAAGAACAAATGAATATATATATATATATATATATATATATATATATATATATATATATATATATATATATATATATATATATATATGTGTGTGTGTGTGTGTGTGTGTTTTTCACCCAATTCAGACTTAACCACTTCACCATCTTCATCCTGAACACATGAAAGTGACAATTGTATAAGATGATGATATAACATGCATATTTAAACTAAAATGTAATCCATAATAATTAGTGTGAAAGAAGAAACCATAAGATATTCAAAATTTTGTTTATATATATATATATATATATATAAATAAATAAATAAATCAACAGAATGATTTGGATGAATATCGAAAAGCACGTATTGGGATAAATAAGGGATGGAGAAATATGGTGAAGGATCACGTAACATTTTCATATCATATAAACTAATTACTCACTTACAAAGTCATTGGAACTTCACTGTAAAGTGCAATGAGTTAGTTAAAAGAAAAGGGAATGATGTATATGATAACATTAAATGATACTTTTAAGGTATATTTATTTTCATGAATGTTGCAATTTCATAATAAGTACTGGAGAAAACAACATATATGGTTTTGAATTTTTTAGTCGTACCTCAAACGACCATGGACTGGTTCCGATGCATACACTGTTTGAGCTCCATGCGCATTAACCTAATGCCTGTCAAATCATCGATAAACTAATTAAATAAGAATATAATGTAAACATCAGTAATGAAAGACACAATTATGACAAGTATTATGAATCAAAAAGATGAATTACAACACGTTTAAGTCTAATATAAAACTTGATAGTAGCCAAGACATGACAACACAAGTTATGAGTGATTTATAAATAATGATTGTCAATATAAGGAATTAATGAACAAGAGAACACCATATTACCACACCATTGACCATCACCATCAAGCATAATTCAGCTAGTACACTGTTAATCTTCAAAAGAAACATGAGAAAGGGAAACATTTGACACAAAGACTTTACTAGTATGGTTACATACTACAAAGGAAGGCTAAAAAATAAAAAATGAAGGGATAAAGTGAACTCTGCATTGAAACTTGGGCATGCTATTAGCAGTACTAATTGAAACAGGGAACAAAATAAGGAATGTAGCCAAAGAAGTCAAAAAGATAGTTTCTAGTCTTTGCCTGGTCAATTTTGTCATCCACATATCTTTCTTTTTCTCTCTGCAAACTTCTTAACCTTTTTTAGTCCTCTTGCCTTGTCCTTCACCTAAATTTCTTTCTTTGTTCAATTTTTTCTTAATGTGTTTTACAATTTGCCACTACTTCTGTTGTCATCATCACCTTCTACTCTCTACAAATACTTAGTTATTATGAACTTCTTTCAGCACAATAGATATATAAGGAAAAGCAAACTCAGGTTATTGAGTACTGAGATTATATCTTCCTTTTTTTTTCAATATGGTAGTTGATTGCATAGAGGATTCTGTTGGTGAGCATTCCATTCATAGTAGCAGTCCCAAAGATCTTGCAGAGTGAAGTATTCAACCTTCTCCTTGCCAAGAGGTTGCCACAATTGATTTAGATCATTAAAACAACTCTGCAAATTACATGATAACGACAAAGAAAATTAAGATACCAATCACCTTGTTTTATGTTATATCCCATCAACTAGATTGCAAACATACAGAACAAAGATGCAGGGTGTGTAGATTGCTAGATCATAAAAAGAAACCCTCTGAATATCCACATAAAGTAAGCTAATTTGGATGATGAAATTTAGCATTATATATTGAGTTTTGTAACAAAAAACAAATGTCAGAGTTGAACTCGTTTTGAATCATAAATTGTGTATTTGCAACCAGCACAACTTAAAACTCGAATTCAACTTCAATTTCATTTTTTAAAAGCAAGTATAATCTAAAATAAAATTATCTATGAGTCCCTCACTAGTATTGTATTTTAATTAAGTTTTATACATAATTAGTTATTATTTTGGCTTTTAACACGAAATTATAATTAATTATGAAATATTTATTCTGAGTTAAACATAAACACAAGAAGAAAAAGAAAAGAAGCAAGAAGGAATATTTAGGCAAAAATAGTAAAATAGGAAAGTAAAGACTCCACATATAAACAAACACACAAAATGAAATACAATCAGTATGGGTTCCAAAAAGCACAAAAGGAAATGCATTATTCATATTAGCAGATGTAGCTCACCTTTATTGCCATCACCGATTTGACCTAATAATAATTAATTTGTTAGTAATAAAGAGATATATTGAAATTAAAAAGAAGAAATCTTAGAGAAATTTGTGAAGAAGCATTAGGTCTTTCAAAACTAAGAAAAACATATCGGAAGAAGATTTTTGTGCAGAATAATATTACCTAAAGATGACAATGGCGATAATACAAAATGAATGACGTTCAAGCAGTTATGAAAAAATGATTCAACGATGACAGAAGGAACGCACCTCGCAGGACTTGAAGAAAAAACGAAAACTGTGAATCGCAGAGTTTGAAGAGAGAAAGAATGTTGGAGACTTTGAGGAAAACAGGGTTTGGGTTGTAACGTTGGGTTGAAGACCATAAAATTCTGAAAACATGTTTAATATGTTTGTTGTTAAAACATATAACATATTGTTAATTTAAATTTATTTGTAAATAAATTAAATATTACTTTAAATATATTTTTAAATAAATTAAAATATTATATTAAATATAAATTTTAAATTAATATAAATTATTTTAATGTTATAATAAAATTAATTAATTACAGATTTATTGTTCCCATTTTAAAAATTTACAATTAAGATAGAAAATGAAAATTTATTTATCTATAGTAACACTTATTTAAAAATGTTACAATATCATTGTTAACATTATTTATGGTAACACTTTTAATTATTTATGGTAACATTTTTAGAAAATATAGTAACACTTATTTAAAAATGTTACAATATCATTGTTAACATTATTTATGGTAACACTTTTAATTATTTATGGTAACATTTTTAGAAAATATCATTATAGTTATTCATAAGGTAATATTTATAATAAATATAACAAAAAATGTTACTAAATCTAATAAATCCAATAGTGGTAGTAGTGATGATCTCTTTATGATGAGATCTTTTTTCGGATGTCAGAAAAGGGTAGGAAATTAAGTTTTAAATTTGTTTCAAATTTCTGGTGAGAATCTTGTTTGTTTTGTTTATCATTTATAATTGCTTGATTTAGTCATCTGTGTCTTATGTGTTGCGCAAAACACTTATTTCATTACTATGTTGGACTTGAAGGAGAAAACTTAACTTTTCAATGAAAATATTTTGATGATGATTGAAATGAACTGAAAATGTATTATTTTCTTAGCTTATATTAGGTGTTGTTTGAGTTCTTCACATACGTTATTAACAAGTTTTATATTGTTTCAACACAACCAATATCTAAAATGAGATAACGGACGAATGTTTCAACACAACCAATAAGGGTTTGTATTCAATTATATTTATAAGATATTTAAAACATAATAACTCATTATCAACATTGTTAATTGATTCAAGTAGAAAACATTTTTAAGATTTTCAAAGTTATTAAAAAATAATAAATTACACTAATTAAATGTGTTTTTCGCATCAAATAAAAAGTGATTTTATTTAATTATCATTTGTCATAATCGATATTCACTGCAACAAAATTACTTTAGGTAATATTGAAAAATTGTGGCCTAAAGCTAAAACACCGTTATGTAGGTGATTGTGGTCTATACTATAGACAACATTTTTTTTAGACCACAAAATTGTAAAATTGTTGTCTATTTTGCATGATGAACAAATGGTTGCCTAAGATATGATAATATGTAACACTTTTGCAATCTCCCTATCACAACAATTGTTTCTGAGTTGCTTATTCTTTTAAACAAGATTTATAAATAGGCCACACTTTTTCAAATGTGGAAATATAGAAATGCAATCCATGAAATTAATTTTACAATATTATTTTTAATTTTATTTATAGATTTAGGCAACCATATTTTAAATGATAATTTTAGTTTAAAGATATTAATTAAAACAAAGATATTCTATTAAAATTGTATAAATAAAATTAAAACTATTAATAAAACACTTTATAAAATATATAATGAAAATTGTTTGGTACACAATATCTCAACTAAAAGGTACACATTTTTTGCTTTTTCTAATCCTAACAGAGATTCATCTTTCAATTCCACACCATGCAAGTGGACAAGGAAGCTCTAGATGTGTGGCCTCACTATCTTCTACAATCCTCTTTGCATCAATCGAAGCACCAAGCAAGCCACATCTTGTGATTGACACGCAATGATTGTGTGTAAAGATTTTCACTTTAGACTGGCCAATATATAAAGAAGGCAGTGGTGGACTAGTTCTGATTCCACTTTAGCTATTTCTTGGTGAGGAGAAGAATATAGATTTTTGGAAAGGATATACTATCACACCTGCAGGGAATAGACATAGATAAAGAAATTAGCACTTGCAAGAAATTGATTAACATTTAAATTTTAAATTTTTTAAACATGAAGACAAAGATAACTTAATAAAGACTAATTATAGGTTATGGGTTCTAATTTAATTTTTATGAACTCTGAATCTCAATGTCAACCTATTTTTCCTAAATAAACTTTTACAGGTTCAAATAAAGTATTGGAACACAGCAACATCAAAGTCAAAATGTTGATGTTGTGACCTAAGTTTGAAAGATTAAGCAAGACAAATAATGAACTCTAATAAGTTCATTAGGTTCTTGGATAAGTGCTAACGATATCAACAATGAACAACCTGAAAAGATACCCAAAATATATATAATTAATAAATTATTATCAGTTGTACTGTCAAAGGTACCCAAAAGGAAAAAATAATTCGTTTTCACATTCAATATAGAAAATGATGGTTAAACACTCCAAAATAAGCTGTTACACCTATATAGAAGAAAATAAGAAAGGAATGTGAGATGTCGTGATACATGAAAAGATAAAACTAAGTAAGTTTTGAAATGGATGAACCTTATTATTATTCTAGACATTTTACATAACAAAAGAAAAACAATTCACTAATTATACTTATACTCATAAAACCTGAAAATTCATAGTGAAGCTAATACCCCAGAAATATGTTTCATCTGAACCAGAAAGAAAAGTAAATAGTGAAGACTGATGAAGACAGAAAGTACAATGACTAGTTGGATAAGATGGTGGATAAACTGAATATAAAGCTTAAATAGGCATCGTGTGCAACTTTGAGAATCTCTTATACACGCTACATAAATTTTCAATAACATTTCGGTTTGTTGATGAAGAAAATAAAGTGTCATATGATGTTGTAATAATACCTTAAAAGATGAAAGAGCAACATCAAGCACTGATTCAATCAAGCGATATTCATGCATAACCCGATTCTTTCAAGTATAATGCAAATTCTAAAACAATTTAGAAAAATCTAAGATAGAGTAATTGAAATGTAATGAAACTTCTAGAGTATTGGAGAAAAGCTTAGAATAGGAAGAAAAGTCAAGAACATTCTACTATGTAAAAAACTCTAGAAGTATTTGCACAAGTTCTAGCTAGGAGTTTCTAGAATAATCTATGGGTCTATAAATACCCATGTATCCTACCATTTGTAACATCAAGAACAACTAACACAACATCCAATACAACTACTCTCAACTACAAAATACACTTCTCCAACTACTACTTTCACACTCTACTCTCTATCCCTTCAACTATTCCTTTCACATGATCAAAATACTAACAGTGGTACCAGAGCTACGTTCGGTCATTTATTGGGCGTAGAAAAATTATTCTATTACTTTCAAAACCTTCCTTCTATACTCTCGAAAGAAGAGAGTTTTTTTCTCTTAATCCATGGCTTCTAACAATGTTCATTTTTCTTCAGTCCCCCTACCAATTTTTACCGGCGAAAATTTTGACCTTTGGAAACTCAAACTAAAGACATATTTTATCTCACAAAAATTATGGGATATTGTTCAATCTAGTTATACAAAACCAGATAATATTGAGACTCTGTCTGAGGAGGAACAGAAAAAGCTAGGAGATTCTGAACAAAAGGATGCCCAAACATTGTTTGTTCTTCAATAAGCTGTGGGAGAAATTATTGTCAGGAGGATCATGGATGCAGAAACTGCAAAAAGGGCATGGGATATTTTGGAAGAAGAATTTAAAGACAATGAACAAGTACGCTCCTTTAAACTACACTATCTAAGAAGAGAATTTGAGACCATCAGAATGAAGGAATTTGAGACCATTGAAGAATACTGTGGAAGAATAAAAGAAATAGTGAATAAAATGAAGTTATATGGAAAAGAAATTAAGGAAAAAAGAGTGGTAGAAAAAATTATTATCACTCTCACAGAGAAATATGATTCCATAGTAGCTTCCATAGACACTTTCTCGGATCCATCTTCTCTATCGATAAGTAAATTAGTTTGTCTCCTCGGAGCGCACGAAGCAATATTAAATAATCGTGCTGATACAAATTCAGTCGAAAATTCCTTTCGATCAAAGCTGAAATTACAACCCAAAAGGAGAGAAGAAGAAGAAGAAAAGAAAAATATTGAAGAATATTCTAGAAGCAAAGATTCTAGAAATTACTCTAGAAGCAAGAAAGATAAATATCCTCCGTGTGGCATTTGCAATAAGTCAAGTCATGCAAAAAAAGATTGTTGGCATCGTGGGAAGCCAATATGTCATTATTGCAAGAAGTCTGGTCATGTGGAGAAGTATTGTCGTAATAAAAATAAGCATCAAGAAAACTTTGTTGAAGAACATAACCAGGAGCAACGTTTATTCTATGCTAATCAAGAATCTCTCAAATTCAGATTACAATACAAAAAATGAGTACTAGGAGTTGCCCCAACCTTCCTCTCACCAATGCTTGAGCTATCCAAGTTTCCAAAGGCTAAAATGGAATGAAAATGAGTGATTTTAGGGGGCATTTCGGGTCTGCTGCATTAGGTGTTGTGTTACTGTCAAAAACCAGTCTGCATGATCCAGGGAATGTGTAATAACTGTCCTGGAATGTTCCTAGGTCGTCCTCTTATGCCACCTCACCAAAACTACCCTAAAACCTACCATACACTAAGCCACCTCTCACCAAATGAGCCCAAACTTCAAAGTGCAGCCCCCTCTCCAATTTTTTTGCAATTCCAAGGCCCAAACCAGTGACAATTAGTGTCCTAAACAGCACCAAATGATTGGCTTACAAAAGTCAAATCTAAGATCAAACATGTCACTTTTGCACACTTGTTTTTCCAATGTGCAACTCCCTCTCAGATTTTTTGCAATTTCAAGGCCCAAACCAGTCACATTTAGTGTCCCAAATTTCTTCAAATGGTTGGTTCTTGATTTGGGGTCCAAGTGGCAAAAGTCAACTCTAAGGTCAAACTTGCCACTTTTGCACACTTCATGCTCTGCCACCAACTTGATCGTACTGCTATATGAACTTCTTGGCCTTCAAATCTTCAATTAAACCTTTCCTAAGGATAGAGGACGAGCAAATTGATAGAAAGCTCAAGTGGAATGATTAGCTCTACCTAGACATTACTTGAACAACTAAGCTAAAATGACCTAAAACATGAAAACTAAGACTTTTGCTCAATTGACCCCAAACCAGAAATTTTTGTGTTTGACCACTTCTAACAAGTGTAATAAGGCATTTATAATGATTCCATAAGGTCAAATCACACAATTTGGAAGAATTTCAAAAAGTCAACTCTAAAGTCAACTATGTCTTGGTTTAAATGCTAAATGAGCAAAATTTGACTCTTAAGACTAGGTTTGACTAACCTAAGACCCTAGGACTCAAAATATGATGCAACCACACTCAAATGATGTTTAAAAACACTCTATAAACACTAATTCTATGAAAAATGCGAAAATGGCCAAAAGTGAAGAATCTAATCTAATATACTCAAATTAGCAATTCTAGAAGGGAAAATGAATACTTTGACTAACGAAAATTAACAAAATTCAAGACACATCAGCAAGGTAATTCAGGTCTACATTGATGACGTGGTTATCAAATCGTCCATGTCAACAAACCACCCAACACACCTCTAACTTGTCATTCTTGGCTTAGAGAAGGAAAAGTCTCTCTTTAGGCTCTTGAAGGGAGCCCAATCTTACAACTGGACCAAGGAGTGCGAAACCATGTTTCAACAACTCAAAAAAGAGGTTGTGGCTCTACCCATCTTCAGTAGTCCTCAACCCAATCAGCCTCTGATATTGTACCTAGTTGTATAATAATCAACAATCAGTTCAGTCCTAGTCATGGAGGAAGGAAGGAAGCAGTATCCCGTGTATTTCACGAGTAGGACCCTGCACCCACAAAACAACGTTGCCAAACCATCGAGAAGATCGTCTTAGCTTTAGTCTTCTCAACACAAAGGTTGCAACATTACTTCCACAACTTCAACTTCTATGTTAGAATGGATTAGTCAGGTGCATGACATTATGGTTTGTGGAACTCTTAGAATTCGGGCTAACCTGCACTAACATGGGCCCTATGAAGTCGTAGTTACTAGCAGATTTCCTCACTAAACTCCTAGCTCAGGAGGAACAACTTTCCTAGAGGTCTCTAAACGTCAACGAATCCTCCAACAAAAAAGGCAATGGAGTAGGTATCATCCTAACACCCGATGACCTGATTCTGGAGCACGCTATCTGCTTCAACTTTAGTGCCTCAAACAACCAAACTAAGTATGAGGCCATGATCGCCTGACTATGAGTAACTCGTGAGCTTGGGGTGAAAAAACTTCGTTGTAACAATAACTCCCAAGTAGTCATATGTCAAGTCCAAAGAAGCTACGAAGTAAAGGAGCCCTCACTACTCAAGAATTACCATATGGTGCAAAACCTCGTCGAGCATTTCGAGGAGTTCAAAATCAACCACGTACCATGAGAAGAGAATGACAAATCGAACGTGTTGTTCAAACTAGTCAGTATCAAGAAGCCCGACAAACATTGAAGACTCATCCAACAAACCCTTTCCAACCCAAGTTGGGACTGCAAGGACATTCTAGAGATCTTTAACGGGACATCGAGTTGGATGATACCAATCTTTAGTCATCTGACCACGGATAAGCTCCCCGTTGACCTAGCAAAAGCAAAGTGGATAAGGCAGAAAACCTCATTCTACATAGTGCGGAATGGAAAACTGTTCACGAGGGGCTTCGTTCTCTCACTATTCAAATGGCTCGTCTAAGAGCAAGTGCAATATGTGCTCACCGAAATGCACAATGACATATGTGGTATGCACTCTGGTACCCGATCTATGGTATTTGAGTGCTTAGGGTTGGATATTACTTCTCGTGCAAAGAAAGTATGCCCATGAATACATCATGATTTACCAATTTTAGTTTACTGCTTGTTTTCATTCACATTTTTATTGTGAAATAGTTATCTCAACTTAACTTTTTAAAGGTTAAATATGACGATTTTCAAAGAATTGAATGTGTGAGCTTTATAATGGCCTACACAATATGCTGAACTATTTTAAAAGATGCCACGAATGTTTTCTAGGTACTAGGTTGTCATAGTTTTATGCCTAAATGCAAAATCAGAAACTGGTTGAAAAAATGCCTCAATGAAGAATATGGTTTCACCAAGTGCTTGATGAAATGCTTGAATAAAGTAACATAAGAGTTATGTCATCCAAATGACCTAAAATTTGCTTATATATGATAAACTTGACTAAGTGAATGTTGAAACTAAATTAAAAACTTAAAAATCAAAAAACCACCTCTTAAACCCAACTTGGCTACAAACTAGTTAAGGGTTTAGGAGGAGGCATGCGTGAATCACGAACACCCTGCCCTCCACCAACCCTTACTACCTATCTTGTCTCTATTTTCTCATCATTCCTTTCTTTCTTTCTTCTTTTCAAACTCAAAAAATGTTATTCCATTAATTGCTTTAACTCTTCATTAGTTTTAGCCTATTTTCTAGTTTCATGTAGTCAAATTTATCATTTTCAGTTTTCTAAAGAAATTTTAAGTGTAATTAGTTAAGTTTGATGATTTTAAGGTTGTTTGAATGTTTACTTCTCTGTTACATAATGTTTGAAGTAGATAATACCCTTGGTTGTGGTTTCTAGTTCAATTTAGTATTCTAAATTTTAGTCATATAGGCATATTTTGATTTCCTAGTGAATTTGAGATGGATGTTCAGTTTTTTATAGTCCTTTATCATTTAAACCCTACTTATATACTTGAATTATATTTTTATTCTTAGATTTATAATATTAGCACTAATGTTAGTTTTAGGTGCTAGTTTTAGGTTCTAAGTAGTGAAATTATAATTTTCTTATTAATTTCGAATTTTGACTTCATTTTTATCTTTCTTTTACAATTCAAAAGTTGTCTGCATATTGGTTAAGTAATTAAAATAAGTAGAATAGTGCAGTTTTCATATTTGAAATCAACTAAACTAGATGTGTTCTAGAAATAACAAATTATTCGTGCATCCTGTATCTTTCTCTTCTACATGCATGGGCTTAAGTAGTGATAGGTTTATTACTTAAGTCTCATGTAATTGGCCCTTGTTGCATTTATGTAGTGCTACATAACATTTTCTTCCTTTGGCTTGTCGTAGGACATGGCCAAAGTTCCCATCCACAATGGTTTCTTTGTTGTTTTAATATATATGGTTATAGCAAATACCAATTGCCTTATATGTATTTGCTACCTTGATCATAATTTCTATATGTAAATTTATGTTAGACTAAAAGAATACTATAAAATAGGTTCAAAAATTGAAATCAAGTAAACTAGAGGTATGCTAGAATGAAAAAATCATTTGTGCACCCTCTGTGTCTGTCTTCTACATGCATGGGCTTAAGTAGTAATAGGTTTATTACTTAAGTCCCATGTTCTTTGACTACAATAAAAGTAACACAGTCATTGTTTGCCTTGTCACAGAACATGGCCGAAGTTCCCAGCCACCATCGTTGGGTGTATGACCGTTGTTGCAGTGGTATGAGAGGCTTGATGATGAGAATTATGAAGTCATGAACAATGACAGTGTTGATGATTAATTTTTAATATTTATATTTTGTCTTATGTGTCACACCACCTCCTTTGGTACCCATACCACGCCCTCCTTTGGTACCCACACCACCTCCTGTTATAGTACCCACACCACACCCTCTTTCGGTACCCACACCACCTTCTATTATGGTACCCACACCACCTCTTGTGATGGTGCCCATGCCACCCCCTGTTCTGCTACCACAACCTTCTTCCTCACCCTTTGTTGTTGATGTTATACCTTCTCCATCATCAGTCCCTTCACCTAGTATTCCTGCCTCTTCTAGTCCCACTGATGCAGATGCTGCTGTTGTTGACCCTCCTCCCCATGAACGACCCAAGATTGAACCTTATGGGAAAGGGTAATAATAACTTCTCCCATCTTAAAAACTAGTTTCTTTTACATGACTTATTTTACCTTGCCCTTTTGTGCATTAATTTTCTTAAATCGTGTGCAAGTTTTATCCTTCTAGAGTTGCTTCCCAAGCCATCACAAGGTCTATTAAGCAACAAGATTTGACTGCTTGGCCGACATGGGGAGCAATAACTCTAGCAGATGGAGATGTACTTTGGCAATGTTTTAAGGTAAACATAGCCTTTAGGGCGGGTTTTTTCCTCCCGATCAATATGAGCACGATCAGGCCATGGAAGACTCATATCATCAATCTTTTTAAAGATTTAATAATTGGGTATGTTAATAGTGCAATGAAATTGATGATTTTTACTTGATTCATTGTCGTAGAGGAAGGTTAGGTGGAGACCTGACATGAAGCTCAAATTCACACAAATTTTAACTCTTGAGCTTCACATAGGCTCTTTAAGATGTTTAGAGAGGCTAGGAATGCAGGACAACGTACTTATTGGCTTGGGGCTAATGTGTGGAATCAATTGCTGGCACATTAGAATTCTCCAGCCTATCGCAATAAATATGTTACAACCCAAAGGAACATAGCTTCCCCCAAGGGTAGGAGCCTACACACAAACGGTTCCATTACTACTCATGAGCATTCCATTCGAATGGTAAAAAACTTCTCTCTTAAGTAATTCATCACTTAGAATTTTAATAATTTCTGCTTAAAAAGTAACACCATATTTTGTTTTAGAGGCACAGGAGCTTGGACGACATGTGCACATTGATGAGGTATTTCAACAAACCCATATCCGTAAAGGATCCAGCGAGTATGTTGATGAAACATCTCGGAGGACCCATGTAAGCAACACTTTCATTTCTTTCCCATAAAAGTATAATGTTGACCCTATCAACACCCAATTTCATTTGGGTGAACAAATTTATTTTCAAAAAAAAATTAAAAAAAATAATTCTTTTAGTTAATGGAAAATAAAAAAGTGTGAAATCAAATTTTCTTCAAAGATTTTCAAACTTTAATTTTAGAAAAACAATTAAAAAAAGAGAGACGGAAAAAAGAAGGAAGAGCCTAATTTGTTATCACACTCCTCTTCATGAGCCCAATAACTCAACGTACCCTTTGTTCCTGATAGAGAAACTAGTGATATGATTCTAATAATTAGAAGTAATATCTCTTCAAATGGTAGAAATCAATATTACTAATTGGGATTGATTCTGTGCTCTGATTTGTTAATGGTTAGAATCAATACTACTGATTTTAATTGATTTTGTGCTCTAATTTGATTCCTATATTGTGCTGCTATCATGACCAATTCCTTCCTTATATTGTTTATTACAATTAAGGCTGAGATTACATTGATATTGCAAGGTGTGAGTATAAATACGCATTTTGTCATATGAAAAAAAGAAGAAAAATATTCTCTACACTTCCTCTTTCTTTCTCAATACCACTCACACAGTCACATCTCCTTTCTATCTCTTTTGGGGAAGAAAAGCAAAATTCTTATTAAAGGAAGTAGGAAAAAATAAGGAGAAGAGAGAAGATAATTATAATGTAGGGAATAAAAGAGATTGATAAAGAAAAGGAGAAACTGGAAAGTTTAAAAGGTATGTTAGTGCCAAATTTTTTCATTTACTCATTCCCAAATTTTCACTATATTTTGTTTTAATATTATACGTTTTTTTTCACTTACTTTTGGGTTTTTTTTTATCTTATTCTAAAAATCATAACAAAAAACTAGTTTTCCTCCTTTCTTTAATGTTTGTCTAAGACCAATTTTCAAAATTCTTTTTTTCTTCAAAAAATATAAAAAACTACAATAAAAAAAAATGTTTCCTTTGTTTAGTTTTTAGTGTTTGTCTGACCGCTCGCGTCGCATGACACTTATTTCCAAATAATTCAATTTTCCAAAAACAAACATAAAAAAAGTTTTCAAAATTATAAAAAAAATCAAATCAAAAAGTTTCTCAAATAGTTTTTCGTAAAGACTACGTAACCCCTGATTCTCCATTGTGAATGGAGATACGTAGCAACGAGGATTAATCATCGTCGGGCCAAAAAAACCAAAAAATTGTTGTTGTTTATTTTGTACATCCTTTTGTTGTTACTTTTGGGGAATATTAAATATTTTGAAAACCACATCTTTTTGCATATTTAATTAAAGGATATTGTGGGGTGTTAATATCTTCCCCCACACATAACCGACTTCCGGATCCAAAATCTGATTTTTTAGTAGACTTTGTCTTATCTTTTTGGTTTTTCCATAGTTTTCCAGAAAAACTATGGTGGCGACTCCAAACTATGTTTTTACAAATTTAATTTGTGGTTTGTCGTCCCGTCGCGATTTTGGTTGCGATAGATGGCGACTCCATTAAAGAAGCAATAGAGTCAGACCATTTATTTGGATGTGCAAAATTGATGTGGTTTTTCTTTATATTTTTTCTTTCTAATTTTTTTTTCTTTTTGGGTACCTGTATTTTTATCTCTTTTTATATTTAGAATAATTGTAGGGGTATATTCTTCTTTATTTTGGTATTTGGAATGATTGTAAGTTGGGGGCGTTTGGGTATACATTGTATTCTCCCTTCACACACACACACACATTTTGTTCATTACATGAGTGAGGCCCTATATCCAGGTCTGAGTTGCTTAGAATTAGAGGGGATAATGTAGCAATGTCATAGTGGATGTACTTCCTAGTGGTCATTGTGAGAACCCCAACTAGAGTTTGTTTGCTTCATTGGTACTACCACTTCTTGTTGTTTACCAACTGTTGGGGGAAATGCCATGAAGTGGGCCATAACTCTAGTGACCTTGATCTTCAAGTATTAGGGAACTATCCTTGTGAGCACATATACCTTGCCTTAGAACTTTAAGCGTGGAATCTATGCTAAATTAAGACACAAAAGGGAGAATATTTACGTCCTTTACACTCACCTTTGCTTGTATACAATAATAAGTCCATCACAATTTTTATGATCACACCATTATTAAAAAAAATACCTCCTTAGGCATAAGCATACATTTCATTTGCATATCTAATGAATATCACCACAAGGGGCTTTTCATAGCTTAGGCCATTGGCTAGGCCCCATTCCTTTTATTTTCTTTTATTTGTAATTAAATAAATGATGATCTAATTGGGCTTGTTTATCTTATTGCAGCCTTCTTTTTCTTTCCAAACTGCCAATTGATATTGGGCCTGCGGCCCAATTCACCACACCAATGCTTCTTGTCAATGTGCATCATCATGTGGGCCAAGATCACGTCTACATCTGTGGCCCAATTCCAGCTGTGCGTGGATTGTTATTTTTTTCCAGCAAATCACACAGATCCAGCCTGCATCTTTGCTACACAGCCCTAACTACGACTGCTTTCTTTCTTCCGCATCAATCTCATTGGTCTCGAGCCCAATTTGTCTAAAACTCTGCCTTCATCAATACAACCAGCAGCCTAAACTCATTGTGGAGAGATGAGCTTCTACTAGGGTTCACGAGACAAATCCCTCTCTTCCACACCATCTGAAATACGCCTCCTTTGTTAGGGTTTTAGTAACAACCCTCATGCGAACCATCAACCTTGAGCTAGTGTTCCTTTCCTCCACCATCACGTTTTTCATCTTAGGGTTACTATTAGGTTCCGTTTGCCGTTAGGAACCATTGTTAGACAACGTCCTTTTGTTCCTTTCTGTTTACTGGTTGCCTTTTCATCTATATATAGGCAAGCCAATCTCATGTAAAGGTTAGCTTTGATGAACGATATAGTGGTTGAGATAACTCCCCCGTTCATCTTAGTTCACCTTCTAGTTGAGGTATTCTCCTCCTAGGTTCCGATTGAGTGAGAGTTCCCCACTAGAACTCGTTCGAGTGCCGATTTCTTTCACTTTTGCTGCGTAGATCGGCATCTTTGGAGTGCCGATTTCATCGATTCACGCGAGTATACACGAAAGCTCGCTCATCATGTGGTAATTAGAGCTCCGGTTTCGAGCTTGGAGCGTGGAGGTCTTCAAAGATGAGTATCTCTGTTTATATTTCTTGTTCTTATGTTTGAATTTCAGTCTTGTTCTTCTTCGATTGAGTCTTTGAATCTCTGATTTGCTTCTCTGATGATTTTGTTCTGAATTTGTGTTATTTGTTTTCATTGAAATTGATTCATTAAAATTGTTCATATTTGCCTTTAATAAATATCGTGATTGGAATGTCTAGGTTCTATATTCTGTCGTTGATTGCATGTCCTAGGTTCACTGTTATTTTTTTTACTTAGCTTTAAATGTTTTAGAATCCTTGTTTTGTCTTAGGTTTTGTTTAGCCATTTTATCTGTTGTTGCTTCCATAGCATTGAGTGTGTTGTTAACTATTTTTGAATCAGTCGTGCTGAGTATGTTTTGTTGAGTTTTGAGATTGCTAAAAGCTCAATAGAAATTTTTCTGCAGTGCATATTGCCACTGATTCATGTTTATCCGTGTTGTTGATGTCTTCTTGTTGCTTTCCAGTGTTGTTCATGTTTCCTAACTCATGCTCGTTGTTCTTATGTTGTTTCTATAATGCAATTTCTGGTCAAGGATTGTGCTGACAGTATTGTTGTGTTCCCCTGAACTAATCATATATCTGACTTTATTCAGATTGTTCACATGGACATTCAGTATTGCTTAAATCAGTGCATAGGTAGTGGTAATCTTTCTTTTAGTGTTAGTTACCTTAAAAAAAATTTGCGAAATTGATTTTCAATAATTGGTTCATTGCTTTGTTGATTGTATTAACTTCTGGTTGTGCAAGTATATCATATTGTATCCATATGTTGAATTCGCATGTTGCAGTCCCATTACCATTGTTGTGTCATTATGCTTTGAATTTGAACAATATCCAACTGCTTGTAGTAAATTCTTGTTGATCTTTGAAGCTGAATTGAAAACTGCATTAGGATATTTTTTTTCTTTGAAAGCTAAGTCACATTTTCTTGTTTTCTGTGATTAGCATAGTATTGTGAGTCTTGTACCATTGTCGTTGATCCAATCCTCTAGTTCCTGATTGGACTGAGCAGCTTGTACTTGCAATACATATTTTGTTGTTAATTACTTTACTATCTGAGCAGTGCTTTTATTCAATCATATTTGTTGTTGCTATTGCCTAACACAATTTAGTGCCTCAGCTTGTTCCTTTGCTGCACTACTTTGATAGTATATTCGATTCAGCTCTACCATGTAATTTTTGAGTTGTAGTTTTTGTTTTGGCAGTTTCTGTTTTATTAGATTATTGTCCTTCAAACTGTTTCCATTAGTTGTTTCTTCTGGTCCATTCGAATACAGTAGTGGTATCAAGTCTACTTTCTATTGATATTTGTTGATGTGTCTGACCTATCAGTTTACTTTGTAGCAGTATTGTTGGTCTTGCTAATTCAAGTTCTGTTGATGATGGTTTTGGCTGTGTTATTGGCTAAACTCAACTGCACTTTGTTTTTCTAGTGTTGGTTTAGTTTGTTCTTGTTTCTAACTATCTTGCATATGTTTACTTGGCCATGTGTACTTGCTTTTGCTGGAACTCTTATTGTCTAGATTGATATCTAATCGTTGATGATTGGTTGCGTATCAGTTTTAGTTTGTACATGTTTGATCTCACACATCTGTTGTGTGTTTTTGTGGTGCCTTGCACTGCCCAAGCATATTGTGATTGAGATTCATTTGTTTCTTTGTTTTCCTTCTAATTTTTTTTAGTTGAATCACTTAAATTCTGTCATCTGCAATTGATACCTGAATTGGATTTGGAACATTGAAATTTTGTGAACTGTAGTCAAAGATATTTGAGCATTTGAAAAGAAAAGAAAGAAAATTAGTAGTATAGATTTTACTGAGACAGAAAAAGAATCTGACAATAATCTGAAAAAAAAACATTGCTGGTATTTGAAATTGACTTTTCCGTTAGTATGTTAAACGTGTAGCATAATTCACAGAGTTATTGTTGTTATCTTCAATTTCAATTGCATATGGTCTTGATTCAACTTGTTTTGCGTCTTCTTGATTTTAGTTTTGTTCATCTTGTTCTAGACACATTCTTTAGGTTCTGTTTTGTGTGCCATCCTTTATTGCTTTGCCTTTTTCTTACTTGCTTATTCCATTGAGTTTGTCATTCAATCTTTCCTTTGATGTTGTCTAATTCTTCCATTTGAGCTTTTCTTGATCTTCTGCTTTGTTATTCTTCTGTGGGAGACCGTGAGTGATCTTGGTTCATTTCGCTTGTAACTCACTGCTTTGGCAATTTTGTAGGTGATTACGTTATCTAGAAGGTAGAGCTAAAGTTAAGGAGGAACTGTGAGGACAAACAAATTAAGTGGCTACTCTAGAGGAGTTGTAGGAGTGAGCTGGGACTTAAAGAAGGAGTGCAAATAGTTGAGGGGTACATTTTTGGGGGCTGGCCGAGAGGGACAATATCACAGAAACCTACAGCCGAGCCTACTTTTGTTTTTTTCTTATTGATGTTTTGTTATCACAGAATTTTGTGTAATAATTGTTTTCAGTCTTCTGTTCATTTGCTTTGGAATGGGAAAATGCAATATTGCAATTCCATTCCATAGTTGTTTGTAATAGCTTCTTAATGTGTAGTGTAAGGTCATCAAAGGGTTTCAAGTGCCACTTTATTCTTCACATAAGAAAATTTCTCGTCTAGTTTATGTTTTCCTGTTTTTTATGTTTTCTTGCTCTTTATGTTTTCCATGTCCAGGTTAGGTGTGTGTTATGCATGTTTCATGTTTTTGTTTTACGTCTCTATGATATCTAGGTGCAAATTTTTTAAACACTTAGTTGACCTTCCTTTGGTCCTTACTTTGGTCATAGGATTTCACACAGTTTGAAAGTTGTTTTTCACAATTAAAATCTGTTTTGTTGGGAAATTTTTCTGAGAAATTTTGTGAAAGATGTAAGACCCGTAAAAATTAATTAATTAAATAATTAATTAATTAATAAATGCGGGTAGTGGAAGCCTTTATGGAATTTAATTCTAACATGTATGATGTGGAATAGTACTAAGTCAAATGATTGAGAGTACTTAATTATGTGAGAGGACTTGGGTTCAAGTCCTATGTATGCCGATCGTGTGTTATTTGATTTATTATTACTTTTAATAATATGCATGATCATGTTGAGTGATAATATAATCATAGAATTATATGAATTATCACAAAACATGAATTGGTTGAATTGGTTGTGCATTGATTTGACATTAGAATGGTTATGGGTTCAAACCTTGGCAGAACCAAATTATACTTTCTTTTTGCTAAACTTATTGTTGGCAAAGGTGAGAAGGGCTAGGAACCAGCCACATGAAGGCAGTCTATGGGGCTGGAAAAACAACCACTAAGTGATCTTGAATGGCAATTAAGCTAGCTTAATGCCACTTTCGTTTTTCCATCAGCATTGCCAATTAAGACAATTTTTAGTGACCCATTAAGGAGAAATAGAGAGTTTTTGTGGCTGCCTTTGTTCTGGAAAAATTGAGAGAGAATTTGGTATGGTGAGTGAAGCATAGAGGTGGAATTGAAGGAAACTAAGACAAGCCATTGGTGATCAAGGGAGTTCTCCAAATTTCAAAGTTTAGCTAAAGATTACAGGTTAAAGGCGCTAAACTATGTTAATATCACTTCTTTCATTGAATGCATGATGTATGATTTTAATATATGTATGTTTCCTCTATGCTTTGATTTCATTTCGTGTTTTTGGAATTTTCCAAAAACCGCCTGCCAGGTGATGAATTACCGCCAGGCGCCTCATATCATTTTATGTTAATTTTGGGTTCCCGAAGAGGAACCGCCTGGCGGCATATCCCTGGCCGCCAAGCGACGCAGACTACGCCACCCAGTTTTATGGGTTTTCTATGAACGGTCTGGCGATGGTAATTGACCCGTCAGGCGATCCGAGCCTTGTTGGTTCGATTTTAGTAATTTTTTTGGGTTATGGGCTATGGTGATCATTTGGAATGGTGTGGTAATCATAATTTGATTAAAAAGGAGATGGTTAATTGTGAAATTAATTGGTGTCACGAGGGAATGGAGTGAAAATCATAAGAGCATGAAGTGAGGGTTGATGATTTGGGGTTATCAAAAATTACACAAAGTTGAGTGGTAAATGTTATGAAGATTTCATGTAAGGGGAAATTTAGGAATAAACCATGAACCTGAACATGTGAGCGAAACTTATTGGATTGTGAATTGAAAAAAAAAATCATAACAGTTGGAGTTGATAGGGTTCGCAGGTGCAGGGAGAACTGCTGGGTTTCTAGAGCTACAAGAACCGCCTGGTAGCACCCAATCAGCCGCCAGGCGCCATACCATAGATGCGTGGTATTCTGATTCACGAAAAATGTTGTTTTTCGTATTTTCACAGAACAGGAACCGCCCGGCGTTAGTTTTGTACCGCCAGGCGCTAGGCTTCTGATATATGGGCGCTAGGCGCCACCATTTTTCTAGTTCGCGCAGTTTTTGCAAAACTGCATTTTCTGATTCGTTAACCGTCCGATTTAGGTGAAATTTTGACAGGTGATCCATAACATGTGGTTCTTCACTTTCAACGGTGGAGATTTGATTTGGAGTTCCGTAGCTAGAGATATATGTTACTCAATATTGCTGATTTTGGAGTCTTTAAAATGCATGAATAACCTCTTGATAATTCCTAGTAACTTTTAATGAAGCATGATTGGGTTATGTTGTAAGTCTCTATGAAATTGAATGTTCCTTTGAGTTAGTCACATGCTGAGAATTTGTTTATTGGTGAATGCATGTGTGTGAATATAAATTTACATTGGTGCATAAGATCATGTGCTTAAGTGGTTAGATTGCTACTACTTTATATTTGTTTGAGCATTCGTTATACATAAGTTAGAATTGAATGCTAATATGGAATTAAAGGGTG
>Ga0214544_1001407_pt1 | contig 49815 bp, 33 predicted proteins | sample CNSS3metaG_FD_160074 | JGI IMG/M metagenome (GOLD analysis project Ga0214544, IMG submission 160074) | Root nodule microbial communities from cowpea collected in UCLA plant growth center, Los Angeles, California, USA - CNSS3 | ecosystem: Host-associated > Plants > Roots > Nodule | place: USA...
ACCTCCACCACCTCCAAGACCACCACCTCCCCCACCACCAAGACCACCACCTCCCCCGCCACCAAGACCACCACCACCACCAAACCCTCCTCCACCGCCTACTCCACCACCTCTACCACCACCAAGACCTCCACCACCGCCCAGACCTCCACCACCGCCAAGACCTCCACCACCACCAAGACCTCCACCACCGCCAAACCCTCCTCCTCCCCCTAGTCCACCACCACGGCCACGTCGGCCCCTCCAACCCCTGCACCGTGGTCCACGTCCAAATCGACAATCATCTCCATATCTTTGTGGGTGAAGCTTCTGATCACCCAAAACACTGATCACACTCAATTCAAGAACAATGCACATAATAAGAACACTCACGGAAACCCATTTCCTATGGAAATTAGTAGCCATTGCCAAAAAGCAATACACTCACTTTGCTGCTCTGGCACAAATTATGAGTTCGCATTATATAGCCTTTCTCCACTACATCTTCATATTAATGCTGCATGCTATGAACAGTTGGGGAATTCAAACCAACATTTAAACCATGACAAGTGGAACTGAAATATCAACTCCAAAGCCAACGTGGACTTTAATTCTGCATATATAGATATTTTAATCTTACACATTGTATCTTCACAGTTCCTTTCTACAATTTTTTTATATACGATATAAAAAGAAGAAAGATAACCATTCAATAAAACACCGTGTTTATGATAAAAATATTAAAACTAAAATTCTTTAAGTTCTGTTTGTACTATAGTTTACAAGAGATCGTTACAACATAAAATTTATTCACTATTAGCATTGTATTGGTCAGCTATTTTTCAACAAAAATTAAACTATTAATTGTGTACACATTTTAAAATACTACACTAAAATTTATTATATATATATATATATATATATATATATAATATATTAATATTTCATACTATAATGATTTTATTTGTTAATGTGCATACGTATCATACATTTTAGTATAAACTCACAATGTCTCTATTAATAGTGTATTTTCTCATCGTAAAAAAAGTTTACACTAATTTTGGTGTAAAACGAACTAATCCTCGCATCCAATATATAACTATTAAAATTCATATTAATTTAGTCCTATTTTAATATAATTATTTCAAATTTATATTTATATTTGTTAGATTTTAAGTTAAATTTATTTAATTGAATTTGGATTAAATAATATTTAAGAGATTAAAAGTCTAAAATCAAGATAAATTATGTTAAATGCAGGTTATAAAAATGTAAGTAATTCGATATTAAAGTAAGCAAGAACGGAATTGGTTGAACTTTCACATAGGGTCGAGTTTGGTTGGACATAACTCATGTAAGTTTACTTCTAACAGATAAATTATGTTAAATTCAGGTTATAAAAATGTAAGTAATTTGATATTAAAGTAAGCAAGAACGGAATTGGTTGAACTTTCACATAGGGTCGAGTTTGGTTGGACATAACTCATGTAAGTTTACTTCTAACTGAACCCAAAAGAAATTGAATTGAGTCATACCAAAGTTAAGTTAGGATAGGACAAACCTAAGTTGAGTTCGATCGGATCAAACTTAGTCTTGTGGCTCAACAATGGTTGGGCTAGGTCGAATTCAGGTTCCACATGACTAATTCAGCACAATCCGACTTTATCATTTAAAATTCATATCTGACCATTTCAAAGATCAGATTAGTCGGTTTCGAATAATATCATATACGAGTACCTCTGGATGGATAATAGGTTATCCAGATTTTATGTTACAAAGAAGAAAATGTGTCACCAACCAGAGATGAACACATCACTCATCGACATTCAACAAACACAACCACTGTTAGAGTTACAAAACGACGTTTGAATCCACCGCACCAGCAACCTAGGCAACCACTGCGACGACGTAGATCAAACCCCCCCCCCCCCCCCCTACGCAGCCACTGCAATGACACAAATTTAACCTCCAATCACGAAACACCTTTTATGCAGAACGAGAAAGAGAAGACACTATCGAAGATAGATGTTGAAGGAAGTTCTAGAGATGGAGCCGCTAGTGGTGTTGCAGAACTAGGGTTGACATTAAAATTTTTTATTTTATACTTATTCTCCCAATGGGGAATCTGAGGTGCACAATGGTTGCAACTCGTCTTCTTCGTCAGATGTTTTTGCAAAGGGATACTTTTTCTCTATAGTCGTGCCTTTCTCGATCCTTTTTCTTGTCCCCCATTTGGAGAGTAGCCGCTTACTTATATATAGGTCTCCAACTCGTCCTTGCTTTAGTTTTCTAGGATCACGATAGGTGGGTGACATGTGCTGAGGTTATCTCGACCTCTACGAGAATTTGGTTATGTGATCGTTTAGCCGTTATTCTGGGAAGAGGATATGGGCTGCAAGTTTATGAATTGGGTCTTCATCTATACACATAGGTCGACTTCAGATCCGACCCAACACATCTATGGACGTAGGTCGACTTTAGATCGGACCCCGCACATTTGTGCATGTAGGTCGGTTGTGGTCTAGTCACCAGGGTGTACAATACTCAAATCACGAATCAAGTCGAATATTCATGGGTTTTTAATTTAAACTTTGTACCTAACCATTTAAACCCGCTTTAATCCAAATATTTTTATTTAAATAACCCAAATTCGTATAACCCGGCCCATACCCCTATTTTTCCATTCGAGTGCAATGGTTTCTGACAGGTTGGAGTTTTCTGCTTAGTCCTACTTAGCCTTAAATTAAGTTAGGTCTAAGTCAAACTAAGCTAAGTTATACCTAGGTTAGTCTTAGCCATGTCAGATCCAAGTCAAGTACACTTAGAAGAACCATAGCAAATTGTTTTGATTGGACTAAGGTCAGGTTGGACTAAGTTGGGCACACTACTAAAAAATCACATATTTTTTGTCAATTTTCTTTTAGAATTTTTTTATTAGAGAACACTTGCAAATTTTGTTAAAAATAATAATTTGCAATAATTTCCTACCATTTATTTTTTGAACACACAAATGTTTTTCACAAAAAAAAAATTATAAAAAATACTTATAAATTTTATAATTTTGTAGAAAATAATTACTCACAGAAAAATTATCTACCAATTAAAATTTGTAAGAAAAACAAAAAGAATAATTTTTTTGCAAAATTTTATAACAAATTTAGAAAAAAACACAATATATATATATATATATATATTATTTAACTAATAACTCATTACTCTTACTGTGCAGTATTTCCACTGAGGATATATAGTTCTAGAAAAATATTTAATGCATTATTTGTCTAAAATATCACATAAAACGTAACAAACAGAAACAGTATAATAAAAGAAACCTTTTTTTTTCTTTATTTATTTATTGTTTAATTCATATCCGTAGCAGTATTGGTAGTGAGTGATAAAGAAGGATGATATGAATGTTTTGGTTTGATAGACACGGAAAACTATCGGTCAACTCCACCGACGCGGATAGTCTTAGCTACCAATCTACCTCTCTGCGTAAAATTAAATTCCTTCTTTCTTATTTCAATTTCAAAGAAAATTGGTGTCTGACAACTCACAAATTCTGACAAATCTGAATGGGCAGTCATGGAAAAAGATAAATTTGCAAGACGAAGTAATGACAAGTCTCCGTTGACTCCTGTTGTTGCATGCACTCTTCATTGCAAGAGCCCATTTTGGATTAAATAATATTTTTTGTTTCTATCCAATCCGAACACCACCTTACTTTCACATTATCTTAAACATGGAATTACTTTTAAACTACTTGGAAATTAGATACTTAGTTAATTAATAAGTTAATTACTTGATACATGTATTATCCATTTGGATCTTAGAGCTTTTGTAACGATTTTGTTTTCAAAATATGTTTCCAAAACTTAAAAGATAAAAAATTATTTAAACTACCTTTAATTTGGAATAGAAATAATAAAATAGGTCAATCTGACTTATCATTAGTCTGCCAAACAAAAATATACCACTAATAATAACCAATTGTGTAAAAGATGGGCTGATCAGCCGGATCGGGCTAACCCATCACACTTTTTTAATTTTTAATTTTTTAAAATTTATTTATATATGTATAAATGAATATTAAAAACATATTTAATGATATCATTTATTTTATAAACTTTTAATTGAGTAGTTAATATTTTTAATTAGATAAATTAAAATAATTATTACATTCACATTTTAAATTACTCAATTATAATTAATAGTTAAAATTTAATTTGTAAGTATTAATGATTTAAATTATAATACTATTATATATTTAAACCTTTAAAAAACATGGTATCGAAAAGCTAATCTTTTAAATTAGTTTTTATTTTAACTTTTAATTATAAAAAAAATAAGTCAACATATTGGCCTATATTAACCCGTATTTTGGTTTGTTAAATTGACAGGTTAGACAGATAAGACCAAAACGAGTTGACGAGTTAAAATTTTAAACTCGGTCAGTCTCATCTTGGACGAACTGACGGGCTGACTTGTCCAGCCCAGCCATTTTGCCACCCCTAATTTGGACTCCTAAGTAGTTTGAGACAATTCGGTGTACTGATATACTCAATAGTCACACATCTTTCAGGAGTCAAGATCAAAGATTTTAAATATGTCTTCTTCCTCTAATCTTCTGAGACATCTTTCAAGCACAAAATTGTAACAGAAACTTTAAACTCCAAAGTGAATAATACCTTGAATATGATGGTCGACCCTTACAATATTATCTCAACAAATTTGAAGTTGTAACAGTAAAGGTTAAATTCCTAATTTGATCATCTAATTTTCATGAATAATTCAATTACATCCCTCGATTTTATATTTCATTCAATTTTGTCATCTAATTGAAAATTTTATAAGAATTAAAGGACTAAAAGAGTATTTTAACCGATATTAAATAAACATTAATACATTAGAAGTTGTAAAAAAATTAAAAATTAAATATGTTTTTAGTCTTAAAACTTCAAAACGTGTCAAACCGTATAAAAAACACAAATGTAAAACCATTTGACACCTGAAAAAAAATTAATAAAATTAGATTGAAAATATTCATTCATTTTAAAAATTTGGACAAAAATATATCAAAATTAGAGACCATAAAAAATTCAATTTCCCATAAAGGTTTAAGGACTAAAAATATATTCAACCTAAATTTAAAAAATAAAAAATTTTAAATTTTTTAAGATAAATACAAATTTAATTTAACGAACTGTTACATCAATTTGTTTAAATAAAAATACTTGTACAGATAAAAAAAAACTTAATATTTTTATAAAGAAAATAAAAATTATTAAAAGATTTGATAAAGAAAAGTAATTAATTTTAAAAATATAAAATTATAATTACATAATAATATATTTTTATTTTAAAAATATAAATTTTATCTATATAATAAAACTTATATAATTATATTTTATGTCATTTTATTACTAAATAATTTATCACCAACCAACCTACCAAATAGTTCTACTTTAATAAATTTAACTTATTAGGTCAACTCAGAATTTATGAACAAAAAATTTCTAATTAAAAACTAACTTACCACTTATCAATTAATTTATTACTTGCCAAAGAGCCCTTTATTTATATACTTAGTTCAATTTATATACTTTATGAAATGATTTTAAATAAAATGCTTTTTAATAAAATAAATATATTTTTTTATCTTTTCATGTGCTTTAAAATTTTTCCTTTTAAGGAAGAAGACGTATTTATTTCTTATATAAGTAATTTTAAAAAATATTTCTTAGAAACTCTTATTTTAAATTTTATCAATCTTAAACTTGAACAAAATAATATATAATTGAGGATAACTTTGACACCAAAAATGTGTTTTGTAAACTAAATTATACTTATGCATACATTGTAAGATTAAAGATAAACCCGTAATCTCGACCCGACCCGTAAATTCGAATCAGAAATACGTTTAAAAGTAACTCTTTTTTAAAAGTAACTCTTTGACAAAATACGGATGATTATGAATTATGAATCGATATCATAATTTTAAAAATTCGATGCTAAGCTTTCGTTACAAGATATAATCATTCATAAACATAGTTATCTTTGCAAAATATTTCACCAGAAAAACAACAAAAAAAGAGTAGTTAAAAAAGATTAAATTATTTTCATATAACTTACTTTCATAAGTAATCTTTAAAAGTTAATGATATAAATCAGGAACAATCCATCCTTTTTTATAAGTTGTTTCTATAATCTCTCTCTATTGTCCTTTTCGATTTTTATTTTTTTGTGTTCACAATCCATTATAGTTTATTCATTGTTTTTATTATCTTCAGTTTGTTCGAATCTGTTTGCTGATGAAACATAATTTTAACCAGAACTTACTTTTTCTTCTTAGAAAACACACACACAAACAAATCCTATGTTAATATAAGCAACTAACTACTACACCACCAACAATAACAACAATCTCATTTCCATGACACATTAAAATTAGGTCCCTTGAACCTATTTAAATAAATAGTATAAATAAGAATATCATAATCCAAATACAGATATGATCTTATAGCTGAATTTGGACATAACATCATGAATAGGAGAAGGACATGAACAACCTATAATTCTATAATCTATAGCATCATCACAACATGAATGGTACAATAGAATATTGGCTTGAGTTAAGCCTTGAATGGAAATGAATGACACTGTTCAACAAAAATCTCCATAGTTGTAGCATTAGTAGTGACCCACAGCTTTGCCACACCTCAGAGCATTACTTGGAATTGGATACTCATCTCTCCATGAATTTGCAGGGGAATAAACCCTCAGATAAAATTGCTGACCCAAATACTGATGAACCCAATTCTCAGATCTCACATTCCACATTCCCACATTGTCCAAAGGCATGTAAAGTGCAGTCCATGACTTGGGATAAACCTGTCAATCCAAACAATGCTAAAAGTTGATATTTTTCAATAATCATGCCAATGAAAGTGACATTTGATTTGACAAAGGCTTCTCCCATAAACAATAATAGTTTCATTTGAAAAACTTCTCCAATGAAATGAAACTTTTTCACAAGACTCAAAAAAGTTTTTTACCCTGTTAGTCAATCAGAAATCACTGCATGATTAGAGAATTACTTTAAAAGTAAATTCTGATATGATTTCTGATATAAGGAAAATCACATATTCAGAGTTATATCACAAGGGATAACAAACATGATTGATTACCTGAACTGTGGAACGAGAAATTGTATCTCTTAAATTGTAACTAAGCCTGCTTGCTTGTGACCATAGCCCTCCATCCATTCTGCTCGTTCCAATGCAAGATATATTATTATAAGTTGTAAATTTTTGTATGTTCAATGGAAGAAAACAAAGAACTCAGAATTTTGAGAGATACAATACATGTTACTACAAGATGGTGAAAGCAAAAACCATTGATATCAATTGAATGAAAAAAGTGGTATAAATGAGTGTGCTACATGGATCATATATAAAGCTTATTGAACTATAGCAGTAACTAATCAGAAACCAAGTAGAATCAAGAGGGGTAACACTGAAGTTCAGTATCAAATTTGAAGCACAAAGGAATGGTTACGTGATCTTACCCTACTACAAAGAAGCTGTGGCCGTCAATGTGCCAAGATTCCACAGTGTCTTCAGTATTCTCAAACACAACCTCCAGAAAGCCACGAAAATCGGCTTCCATGACAGAAGTTTGAAGGTAACCACCACCACCAGTGGGGTTGTCAGAGATACTTCCAAGAGAGAACACCCCTTGGATCTTGTAGTAATCAGCCAGTTTAAGTGGTGTATCAGAAGGTATGAAGGAGACACTATTCACAGCATATCTCTGTTTGCCATTGATAACTGGAGCAGAATTTTGAAGTCTAATTGTACGAGTTGTGTTTATCAGACCATAATGGTATGATCCTTGTGGATTAGGCCTTGGTCCACTTGCTGTCAAATTCCTCCTGATTTAATCATATATATGTAGTAAGTATGGTAGTACTGTGTTATAGAATATATCTAGTTAATGGAGAAGAAGATGAAAATGTACAATAACATGTATCATTTGGGTTTTGAATATGAAATAAATACCTAAGAGAGCGAGCTTGGTTTAAAGACCAATCAACTTGAATAGTTGGTCCCCAAGGAAAAAGGCCTGTAACACTTCCTCCAGAGTTACTGTAACGAAAAATGGAGGTTGCATTCAACACTTGAGAGGTAAATCGTGTTGTGACAACTATAAGGTAGTCTTGGGGTGGTTGATCAGCTGTAACCAACACAGAGTAAGTCTGCCCCAGATGAACATCAAGTGAATCATAAATGTTCTGGAGAGTGTGGGTCCCTTCCACCTCAACAATTGTCATTTTGTGACCTTGGATTCTGAAATTGATTGAAGTTGTGAGACCCACGTTTGAAATCCTGAATCTGTATGTCTTGCCTGTCCAAAAATCAAACACCTCATAATTTAACATAAAATTATCCAACATATGCAATGTTATCAGCTTTCATGTAAACAACTTGCTTAAAGTTCTTGTATACCTTGATCAACTGTGAAAGTGTAGGCATTGGAACCACGTCCATTGATGATAAGTCCATCAGGGAAGGGAAGGTCACTTCCACCATCTAAAATTGCCCTCAAATCCTGCAAGAATAAACACAATTTTGCTGATGATTTAGTCTCTTTTGAAACAGGTTTGGCAGTGAACAAATAAAGTCAAATGGTTAAGGACACACAAAAGTCACACCCAGTAGCGTTTATTTGCAAAATCACATCCAGAGCATTTATTAGATGGTGCCAAACCACCAAGTGTTTATTGTTCTCATCAATCTTCACGCAATACATTATTGAGATTTTCAATTTACTAGAGCATTAATAGCATTCAATTACATGTCAGATGAAATTAATCTAGACCATAAATCGAGATAATTTTCCCTGACTCATCAAGACGCTTGCTTAGGATTTCTTGGAAAGTGTAGATTGTTTCTTAGTTATATTACTACTACATAGAATACAAGGACTAATAACATTGGGAATGCAAGCAAGTTGTATAAAGTGAAAAACTAAAATCATATGTACCATTAATTTGAATTAAAATGCTAGCATGCTTAGCCAAATTCATCAACAATAATCCAAAGAAAGCAACTTACTGTATGATTTCTCTTGTACCAGTCTCCGGCCAATATGGTGAAATCTCCGGCCGGAGGAGGGAAAGGCACCGGAATTCCGGGGCGGCTCGCAATTTTGAATCCACCATACCCTCCTGCTGCCTTGTGGAATGCAAGGGAAGGGTAGTAGAAGTAGCTACCAATTTGATCCTTTACTTGAAGAACGTAAGTGAAGTTCTGGCCTGGTGGAATTGGACAATTTGTACCATACACTCCATCCTGCCATGAGTTTCTCCTCTGCAACACTCCATTCCTATACAAAGAAACAAGTAGTATAACACTGAAGTCTCTTCAAATGAATTACACAATTTACATATCACTGAAATTGTAGACATAGCCTTGAGATTACTATCTTCTTAGATATTGATGGGTTTCTTTTTTTAGTTCAACCCATATAAAAGATTCTTTTTTTTAATATAAAAGATTCTTTTTTTAGTTCAACCAATAAATAAAACATTGACACCACAATGAGTATGAGTTTATTGGTCTTTTTTTCACAAGACTCACATTTGAATTTCTAAAACTTATTTGGTTTTGGCGACTTTACATATCAAACATTGGCAGCTATTTTGGGGGCAAAAGCAAGATTCCATTCATGTATTATAGTCTAACATCAGCAGATTAAATCAGCAATTTAGTATTTTCTAGATCAGACAAGTGTTTATATTTCAATCAGGGGTGTCTATAGTCACTTTTAATTAATTAGATTTTACAAAATGTCTCTGAACAATTATTTGATTTAAGAAAGGGTATTTGAAATGTTACAACAAACATGTGAGAGTGACAATAGAAGCATCTTATGATCTACTGAAACACATAGCAGAAAATCTGTGACAGCTCTAGTCTAATTTTTTTCTTAAATCACCCAGATCTAGCAATTAGCATATAATATATTCCAGTAAACAACACAAACAATGCTCCTAATTCTGCATTACCCCTTTTAAACGACGCCGCAGTATCCAAAAATAGGCTCTCATAATAGTGAAAAATAATAGTGAAAAAGCAGAAGGAAAAGGAAACGTTTGTTCCTTCAACTTCTTTTCTGCCACTGATACTTTCAGAGTGGAGTAAACAAGAACGACACCAGAGAGAGAGAGAGAGAGAGAGACTAACCAAGATAAGAGGAAAGGTTCATCCAAGCTATTGAAAACATTGATAATCAAGTTATCATTGGTCACAGCCTCAATTTGTGGCCCAGGAAATTGCCAGTTTATCAAAATACCCTGCCATTACAATTTTCACACCATATATCAGTATCACTCATAAGAACAAACAACGAATTAAGGAGAGAAACGAAAATAAAAACAGCATCATCAATAACAACAAAAACAACAAAAAGTACCTGTTGTTTAACACCAAGAGGATAAATGTCTCCATATGTGACATTCCAAGTGTAAAACCTATAAGGGTCCTCCCCTCTAGCACATGCCACTAACAACACTGTCAAAAATAAGACACTACACACTCTCATGGAGCACCCCATTTCTTGATTCTTGGTTTTTCTCCTTCCCTCCCTAACCCAAAATGTGGAAATGGAAAAAAAGACAAACTTGCTGCAACTTTGAACCAACCAAGTTCTGTATTTTTTTAACACAGCACCCTCTTTTCCTTTGTGCAAAGGGGTCACAGCCAAGCCAACCCTTTGCCTTTTGCCTTTTGCTTTAGAACTCAGGCTGATATAAAGAGAGATAATGTCGGTAGAAAGAGAGAGAGAAAACCAAAGGATTCTTCAACAGAAGCAATGGATCATTAGGGAACCACCTCTTGCATTTGCATGTGGATGTGTGAAATGCTAGCCAGTGGCATAATTGAGCTGTACCCAACAATGCAGCACCTTTATAATGAGTGTCAGTAGTAACCTCTTCAAACCACGTCCATTCAAATTGACCATAACTAAGTCATTGATGTTAAAAATGTGCACAAAAGAAAAGAAAAAAAAATTACCAAATTCCCAGAACTAAAAAATCACTTACCATATTTAATACAAAGCTGCAATGGAAAACCAGTTTACTTTGGTCTGTTAATGATGGAACACAGCTTTAAACTCTAAAATTACACGTTGGCATAACAGCTTGTTCCAATTACAAGGTTTACCTTAATTTTGCTTTAATTGGGATAATCAATGTAAAGAAAAAGTTAACGTTTTTTAAGTTGTAGTAAATGATATGTGAGGGACGAATGTGTCTTTTTGTTCTGTGTTGTGTTTTGTTGTGAAGAGATGAACATTTAACTGATATGATCCAGAAACAGTGCATTAGGGTCTACTTTGTCTGCAGTTGTTTGAAAATCTTGCTATTGTGCATTCAAAGCCGCTAACTACTTTATGTGACACAGTGACACTTACTTGATTTTCTTTCTACACGTTGATTCCATGGCTCATCCGAAATTTAATCCATTCCTTAATGCTCCCATCTTATGATTGCTTTGGGTTTCTTCTAAACAAGAAAGAAGCAAATCAATAGAAGAAATCACAGAACTTGAATGTAATATCATATGATTAACATTTCACACAACGTAAGAAAAATACATGTCTGAAATTTTTTTGTTAGGATTTTTAAAACTAAAGTTGATACATTTTAAACTAAATATCTCAAATATATCTCAAATGTCGCAAAAAGTAAAATGACAATAATTTTAACTAATTGTTATTGGATTTAATTATTTATTTGGTCTATGTTTTAATAAAAAATATTAAATTGGTCTTCAACTTTTTTTAATCTCAATTTTATTTAATTTGTGAAAATTGGTGTAATTTAATCTTTATTTTTTAAAAATGGATGGAAAGATTTTTTTTTTTTGTTAATTTTTTTAAACCAAATCCATTAAAATTGAAGTTATTAATAAGGATGATTTGTTTTGTTAGTATAATTAATACAATATTAATAACAAATTTGATAAAAAAATTATCTATTCTAATAAATTTAACAAAAATAATTAAATTATATTAAATTTTCAAACCTTCTTTTTAATAGTTTAAAAGAGGCTTTAAATTTTGTGTGCACCCAAAAGTCAAACCGGCCCCGTAACTTTGTATAAACATTGACTGTGGTAATGACATCAAAACAAAAAAGTATAAACAGGTTAAAATTAGTTTATTAGTATTTGTTTTTCGTGTTATTTTTTCGATACACGTTTTTTCGATACTTAAAATATTCTGTAATAATTTACATATTTATTGAGACAAACTTTTCAGTTTGACTGACAAGTTTAATTATTTTAATGTTTTCATTCAGTTATTCAAAACATCTTGTAATAATTTATTTTCATACTTAATTTATTAAAGAAATGTTTATAAAAAAAGCTCATACTTATATATTCATACTAAATTTAAAATTATGTATTATTCGTACTAATATTTAATTAATATGATTTTTTTCTAAAATTATACGTTAAAATAAAAATAATATGATGGAGATGATTTCACTTGTCATTCCAATTATCAACCATCATTGCATTTTTATATTTTAATGTTATTTTAGATATAAATATATGAGGCCGTTTCTTGATATAATTACTATTTATATATCATTAATTATAAAAAAAGATTAGCAAACTTTTAGGGACAGTTTTGATAAAAAAAATATCACAGAAAACAATGTAAAACAAATATTAATAAAAATCATCATTTAATGTAGACTTAAATACAAAATTGATTTCAACTTTCATAAATTTTGTTTATTTTTGACCTCGTTTTTTTGAAATATTAAAAAAAAAATTATACTTTTTTGTAAATTATTGTTAATTTGGTCATTTTTCTAGATATCGTTTAAAATGTTAACATGATGTAAATAGTAATTGTCATGTGTCATTTCACAATTTTTTTAATTTTAAAAAAATTATCCACATATCAAGTCAATATTGTGATATGTGACAAGTGTTAGTGTTAAGTCAATATCACTCTCATGTATCAGTATTTCGTGACTTATATTCGATTCAGTCTCAATTTTCATTAAATTTTTTCAATTTAGTCTTATTTTTTATTATTTTTGTTCAATTCAGTCTCAATTTTGTCTCTCTCCAAATTGTCCAAATTTTACCTTATATAAATGTTATACTGAAGTTTTTATTTTTATTAAAATTTAAATTTAAATTTACATTACATATTTATTTCATTATTTCTAAACCAACCATGATTATATGTTTGATGGTTGTTACATGTAAAAAATAAGTTTAGAGTTGATTTTAAAATACTGAAGAATTTTTCTACTAATTTTAAAAATAATGAAGAATTTTTCTTCTAATTTTAAAAATAATGAAGAACTTTCCTTCTAATTGTAAAGATAATGAAGAACGTTCCTTCTAATTTTAAAAATAATTAAGAATTTTTCTTATCATTTAAAAAATAATGAAGAATTTTTCTTCTAATTTTGAAAACAATGAAGATCTTTTCTTCTAATTTTAAACTAACTTTAACTCTATTTTTTACATGTAGAAAATTCAAACATAAATATAAGTTTCCTTCCAAAGTATAGTTAGGTTTGGTATAAAAATAATGAAAGAAATATTTAATATAAATTTTAATAAAAATAAAAATAAAAAATTCAATATAATATTTATATAAAAATTAAATTTGGTCAATTTTGAAAGGAACAAAATTTAAATTAAATTGAACAAAAATAACGAAAATTATAATTAAATTGAACAAAAATAACAAAAATTTGAACTGAATTGAATATAAGTCAAGAGACATTGACACGTCACAATGATATTGACTTGACACATAACAATGACATTAGATTGATATGTGGCACTGACACTACTAGGGATGTCAACAAGGCGGGTAGAGTACGGGTAGTAGCTTCCCCGTACTCTACCTGCTGGATAAATATGTGTTTCGTACTCGATCCCAAATCTGTGCGGGTATTCATTATATGGGTACCTACATATTCTTTTAATATCCACGAATATCCATAGGTATCCGCAAATATTTACGAAAAAAATAATAATTTAACAACATATTTTAATTGTAAATTCAAAAAAAATATAATACATAACATTCATAAATTTCAAACAAAGTCAAGCTAAACCCATTTAAGTAGTGTTGAATGACAGTTTACCAAGAAATAAGAAATTTTTTTAAAACTAATTGACAAAAAATAGTTCATTCAAAATCAATGTGTTAATATTTTATTATGTGTTTTTAATTTTTTTTTCATTTAAATTAGAGTATAGTGGTTTCGGGTATCTACGGTATGGATACTATGATATCCATACCCACCTCGTTAACACGTGGGTATAAAAAAATTTGTACCCGTTACTTGCGGATATCCATTTACAATATATTCATTGCCTACCCGTTGTGGGTTTTACCTGCTGGTACAAATTTTGTTGACATCCCTAGATACTGTCACATGTCAAAATGCTAACTTCACACATGGACATTTTTTTAAATTAAGAAATTAAAAAAATTAAATTAATTTAAAAAAAAACCACAAAGTGACACGTGTAGTTAACAATTTAAATGCGTTATAAAAAGGACTAAATTAACCACAATTTACAAAATTATGACCTTTTTATCATTTCAAAAAAATAGAACCAAAATAAACATAGGTTACGAAAATTGGGACCAATGATCGCCTTTATTTAATGTATAGTTTTTTCAATCCTTCTTTTACCTTTTAAATATATATATATATATATATATATATATATATATATATATATATTAAATCTAGATGCTAATACATAATTGATTAAGTTTAGTTGTTCTTCAATTTACATAACAAATATGAAGATAAATAAAAATTTTGATATTATTTTGAATAAACATATAATGTATTTAAGAATACAGTTGGAATCTAAAATAATTTTGAATCCATATACAGGATTTTACTGTCACATGAAGATGATGTAAGAGAATTATGACTTTTCTTTTTCTCAAGAGTGGTAGGCATTGCAGACGAGGAAAATGTTTAAGCGAAGAAGAAAAGATAAGAGAAATCATTAGAACATAAAGAATTTATATTAGTAAGTAACATAATGCTAATTATAGTTAAAATGATCATAATATGCATTTCTCATTATAATTGATTGACTATTGATCATTATGAAGAGGAGTTGTGATCGACTTATTTTACAGTAGTAAAATTATTAAGATTCTTTATGTTTTGTTTAAAGTTTGTTTTTCTGTTTTACCTGCATATGGATATTGTATATACTCATATAACCCTTTTCTCAAAATAAAAAAGAGAATATATTTCCTTTTTACGCAAAAGCTCTCATGTGCCTCTCACCTTTTCGGGGTCCATCACTACTACTAGAATTTTCTGTATTTTATGAAAAATTTCTTGCAGATTTCTTACAAAATTTTGTAAGAAAAGTATTTTCTACCAATTTTTTTATGAATTTTGATCGATAGATAATACTTTTATGATAATTAGTTACCAAGGAATATATATATATATATATATATATATATATATATATATTTTTTTTTTTTATATTTTTTTTTCTTTTTTCTTCCTTTTCTTCTTCCTCTCTTATACTCCCTTCTTCATCTTCATTATGCACATCCATTCCCCACCTTAATCTTCTTCTACCCCTCAACTTTAGGCTTAAGGTTCACCTTCAAATCCTCAACAATACTCTTATTATCCAAATCATAGATCTTGATGCTTTGCTTAGTGGTTGTGTATAGCCAGTACTTGTTGGGATTGAAGTAAAGGGCATGGAGAATATAGCTAACATTGAGAGAGTAAAAATAGGTCTTTTTTTGTATTTTGAGGTCTATTTGAACTGAAATTTGTAAAAATGGGTCATTAAATTTTTTTTTTGCAAAATAGGGTCAAGTCGTCTGGGTGGAGGACGACATTGCAGGTGAAGTCGTCCTCCACCCTGCCGGTTTCTTTTTTTTCTTTTTTAAAAAGTGAAACCGTGATGTGAAAGGTCGATTTCTATTCACGTCAAAAGTGAAATCGTCCTTACACATGACGACTTCAGTTTTTATTTTTTTTTATATATATATATATTTTTAACGTTGCAGAGTGGTGGTAGGAATGGAAACAATGGTTTGAGTTCAGTGGAAGCAACAACAACTACTGGTGCACTCGCACGTACTAGATTACTTGTTAAAATCATTCCAGAGGTAAAATTACTTGTTCCATTCCTTATTTCATATTATCTCGTTTCTAAATTGATGGATTTCCATGCATTTCAACAAAAAAATACCGTGCATTAAAAAGAGTAATAAAGGAACAAAAATTACAATCCTTTTCTTCTTATTTTCTTACTGAAGAAAGTGTAAACTTTGCAATTGCAGTAGGATCACAACCTATCTAGAAAATAAGATAATAATAATAATAATATTCATAATGCAACATTCTATTTACTTTTATCACTGAAGATCTCAAAGGAAACCAACGGTGGTGATTGAAAGTGATGCCAATCTTGGTCAACACCCTTGTAGGATGAGGATGGAACGTAGTAAGAAGGATACAATTTATTATAAATTGCAACACCACTTTCTGAATACAAAAGCAAATATTGATGTGTAGGGTTCACATTCATTAGGCCTACAAGATCTTGAAACTGCAATCCAGTGTGCGCGGGTGCACCAGTAGTTGTTGTTGCTTCCACTGAACTCAAACCACGATTTCCATTTCCACCACCACTCTGCAACATTAAGAAAAATATATATAAAAAAATGAAAAGTGAAGTCGTCATGTGTGAGGACGACTTCACTTTTGATGTGAATATAAACCGATCTTCCATAACACGATTTCGCTTTTTGAAAAAAAGAAAAAGAAATTGGCAGGGTGGAGGACAACTTCATCTATAATGTTGTCCTCCACCTAGACGACTTCACCCTATTTTGCAAAAAAAATTCAACAGACCCATTTTTTACAAAATTATGTTCAAATAAACCCCAAAATACAAAAAAGTTGTAAAAATGGTTACCCTCAGCCAAATCCCACACCCAAATAAGTCCATATTTTTCACCACTAGCGCATAACGACTTGTCGGGAGAAATAGTAACAATGTTCACATACCTATTATGACCAACAAGGGTGTTTCCCAACTTGTAGTTTGTGAGGTTCCAACCTTAACAAATTAATGGGGTAGATGAAGATGAGGGTGTGGAATGAAAGTGGAGAGTGAAGATGAAGAATGGAGAAGAATACAGGAAGAAGAACGGAAAAGAAAAAAGACAAAAAAATGTAAAAGAAAAGAAAAAACAAAAAAAGAAAGCCAGAAAAAAAAATATTTCATTAAAATTACATGTGTTAGCCATGTGTCAGTCACATGTTCAAACCTTTTAATCCACACAACACGACCACTAGACACATCAATTAAAAGTTAATGTTGTTGGCTCTGGATAATGTATTCTATGCATTAATAAATTTTGTGGATCAATTTTGTATGAGTTGTTCTTGAGGGACGAATTTCAATTTCGCATGTAAGTTGAGGGACTAAAATCATATTTATTCTTATAGAATATTATGAAGAAATAAAAACAATTTTTTTTGGTTTTTTTACCATGCAAATTTTGCATGCTCTTATGTACTAATGGATCCACCAATGTGTAAATTGACACCTATTTCAAATGCTCGATTTTGTTGGGTCGTGAAAACTTTGCACAACATGGGGGAGAATTTTATATGGATAGAGTGTGTTCCAAACTTCATCAAACATTCAAGTCTACTGTTTTTTCAATTTTCCGTGCTATAAAATGCATCTCAAATAGTCTATTTGAGGCTTTTGAGTAAAAATTCTTTTTTATCATTTCCTCATCTTGAGGTCACCAATTGACTTTCTTCTATGTAATACAGTTGTAAATACGTCAATGTATGAATTGAAAATGAGTTCCAATCCATTAGGCAACCCAACTTACCACGAATTCAAGTTGGGTTGGATTGAAAAACATATATATTTTAAATGCCGATTAAACTGAACCCGACTAACTTAACCTGCGGGTTAAACAAATTCAATTTGCAGTTGAGGTCGGTTAGCTTGTAACCTACCAATAACAATCCTTTATTAGTTTTTACCATTTTTCATAAGTTTTTTAATATGGTTATTTAATAATTCTAATTATACATTTGGATATTTTTAAATACTAAAATATTTTTCAATAATATATGAATAGTTTATATACTTAACTTATTTGTTGGCCAAGTTACGTACATTCACACTTTAGTTTTAAACTACTATCTTTATAATAATGTGTTTGGTAAAATAGGTGAACGCTTTGACGATAATGCTATAGAAAAATAAATGGAGTTAATCCACTTTGATTGTATTATAATAAATGTATACAATAATATAAAAGAACAAAACATCCTTAACCCATAAATCCATAGTTAGTCATGAGTTATAAAATCTTCAACTCTTAAAAAATGAGTTGGGTTGGTTACTCATTTTTAATTCAACCTATGATAATCTAACCCGTATAAATTGAGCTAACTCAGTTTAACACCTCTAAAATTACCTTTTAGTTAGTAATGATTTTCGATAAATATTTAGTTCTCTTTGATAGAACAAAATTATTTGTTGTAACATCGCTTAATTTTTTTATAGTCAATGTTCATAATATCTTTACCCTTCAATTCCTTATTTAAATGTTTTTTCACATCATTTTTTTGTTTTAAAAAACTCCTTAAAATAAGGCAAGGTGATCAGAGATGTACAAACTCAATTAGAGATTTTAAAATGAGTTTAAATCCAATTTAAATCGGGTTAAATTAAAAAGTCAAAAATGTATTATTTATGTTTAAATTTATGTTTTAAATCATGATATGAATTACTGAAACCCGGTAACCGCTATAAAAACAAAGGGCTTATCGACAACCCAAAGAGCATACGTATAACTGGGCCCAGCCCGCAAACTCCTGTTCAGGTTTTCTCTTCTCTCCCTCATTTCGACTTTCGACTGCATCACCACCCTCGCCATCGCAACAATGGAAGATTCTCCCCACCACCACCACCATCACCACCCCGACGACACCCATCAGCACTCACCCTCCTCCGCCTCTCCCACCACCGGCACCTGCTGCAAGTGCGGAGGCCCTACAACCTTCGCCCCCCCTATGCCAACCCCCACCTTCACCCCTCCCCCCACCTACCGCCCCATCCGCGCCCCCGCAATCCCCCCAGACCCTAACTCCACCCGCGCCATCATTCTCTCCCCGGTTCCACAAGCCCAAAAGGTTCCCATTTTGCCCCCACCCTACGACTTTCACACCCCCACCAAGCGCATTCACTCCCCCGATGATATTCGCCGCTTCCACGACTCCTTCTCCGGCAAAAACTTCCTCGGCTTCGTCGTCGCCCTCTCCGAATCCATCCGCGGCCGCAAAATCTCTGATCAGTGTCACGAATCCCCAGCCACTCTCGCCGTGCTCTCTATCCTCGAAACCCTAACCCTATTCGCCGATGAAACCCCCCCTGTTCCACAATCCGCGCGCTACGGAAACGTCGCGTATCGCACCTGGCACGAGAAAATGTCCAATTCCGCAGAATCACTGATCTTAAAGCTCCTCCCGGAGAATCTGCAACCGGCGACTGTCGAACTCGTGCCCTACTTCACTGACTCCTTCGGAAACGCGAGCCGCATCGATTACGGCACCGGGCACGAGACGAATTTTGCGGCGTGGCTGTACTGCCTGGCGCGGCTGGGAGTGGTCGGAGAGGAGGATTATCCGGCTCTGGTGGCGAGGGTGTTTGTGAAGTACTTGGAGCTCATGAGGAAATTGCAGTTGTTGTATTCCTTAGAGCCTGCAGGGTCTCATGGTGTGTGGGGGCTTGATGATTACCACTTTTTGCCCTTCATATTTGGGTCTTCCCAGTTGATTGATCACAAATATATGAAGCCTAAGTCTATTCATAATGAGGATATCTTGGAGAATTTCTCCAAGGAGTATCTTTACCTTGCTTGCATCGCCTTTGTGAAGAAGGTGAAGAAGGGGGTGTTTGCCGAGCACTCGCCCATGCTGGATGATATCAGTGGGGTGCCCAATTGGAACAAGGTGAACGGTGGGTTGCTCAAGATGTACAAGGCTGAGGTTCTTGAGAAGGTCCCCATCATGCAGCATTTTCTCTTTGGATCGATAATTAAGTGGTATGTGCGATGCTGTTTTTGATTGTATTGCTGTGATTTGGTTCTCTCTATGCTCTTAAATGTGTTTACCGTAGTTGCACTGTAGTTTGGTTGGTTGCACGGAGTGTAGAAATCATGTATAATGTAGTTTAAGAGTGTGTTTGGCGCATTATCTCCAATGCTTGTGTATTTATGTTCTCATGAAAGACGCCTGTTTGCTGGGGAAAACGGGTATCCAAATTCGGAGTGGATGCTAGATGGCATCATCCGTTACTGAAAGAACATCATCACTGCACAACCCAAACCAACCGGCCATGTAGATTGAAAGTCTAACACTTGGGGAACCACCTCTAGATTTTCCTTTGCCAATGCCAAATAGGCTAGCATTAGCTATAGTGGAGCCTACTGTTATGACAGCTTTTGTATTCCATGTCCATCATTATCTTGAGCTGAACGGAAAAATATCTTGTGGACAACACCGTCTAGAGGGCCACTTTATGCTTCAAACCCCTTTGAATAGAAACCGATCACCTATCATTTTCCTGAAAAATCCAAACTCCAGATGAGCGACATAGTTAGCAGATGGTAATTGGTATGTATCCAGAGCATACCATAAGCCAACTATCCAAAACTTCTAGCCTGTTAGCTGAGGGAACATGTAATAGCTGTATGATGAATCCGACCAGATTCAGTCGTGTAGGAGAGTGCTATGAACTTTGAAGCTAGAGTAGTACACAGGTCCATCTAGCGTGTGCTGAAATTTAATTTTTTTTATTAGAAGAATTAGGTTGGCAAAGTTAGAAGTTGAAATTAGACCACTGTCATAGACTTTCCAATACTGTGTCATACATTAACACTATCCCAAAATTTTAAACTATAAGGTGAAAACATGTGAATGATTTCATATTACACTTTAGTTGCTTCAAATGCATAATTTATTTACTTCAATATAAATGTAGACTTTGTACCTCAATCTTATAAATCACTTTGTACATCAATCTTATCACCAGTAACACACTTTCGCTTGAAATTTTTGGGCATATGGGACCTAATCCATAACAAGTGAAGCTTGCTTACTCTGGCCGGATTCCTGAAAATCAATCTGGAATCATTAATGTTTAATCCAAATGACAGAAAAAAGAGTGTAAAAAGAATAGTTAAGTTACCAGAGTCAATGACTTTGGATGCGCTTTAGGATTGCCATTGTAGATAGTATCCAATCCGAGAAAACACCCATAATGGGTTGTGAGCAGTTTATTCACTTTCATCTAAAAAATGGACACTGTTGATTTATGTTCTGAAACACAAATCAAAGCGTCATTCAGTGTCTGAGCAAGTAAATGGTTGAGGATTCCATATAGAATATGTGTCATCACTGTGAAACTTGAGCATATACTATTCCAAATTGGAACCGCCCAATTTAAATCTAGAAGCCATTCTCAAAATATTGAATTAGTCTTTCATCTCGTATTCAAATTGTCTTCCAACTCAATATAGTGGAAAGATCAAGACAGAAGCATATAACATTCGAATACAATACCTGCAAGTTGGCTAACTTGCTCTGTTGTAATCATAGCTGAGAAGCCTTTACTGTAATGTTGGAGCGCTGCTGCCTTTGCATTGCTGATGTTGAAGAATGGAAAAAAGTTACACAGGAAGACTATGCACTTAAATGTTTGTTGCTGTTGAAAGGATTAATAACAAAGCAGGTGCCGGAGGAGGGTTCCATTTTGGTACCTTGAGAAGATAGAGACTGAATGTGAATATAATGAATTGTGTGTTGGGTATACATATGAGTATTATTATTTATAATAAAGAAGAAATACAATAACAAGGAGCAAGAACAATATCTAATAATAGGAAATATTTGGTAAGATATTTACCCATGTAATTAAATTATATCTCTAACCGTTGTAGTTGCACCATATTATCCATATTATTGAGAAAATACTAAGTTGCTGCTTGCCAATTTGTGAGATATGATTGCTTGTTTTTCATGAGATCATCTGCTTGCGCTTTTTATTGAATTCTGAATTTTCTGATGTAGAATTTCCAAAGCAGTAGTTGTTCCATAAACTATGTATTGTGTAGTTGAGTCTTTTATCATGCATCAACTTAATTTCTTAATTTCATATAATGATGTGATGACCTTCCTTGAATGTCCGCGATAGTATTATGTACCGATGTTCTATACATGGGTTGATGCCAGAGTTTTAATATCTGTGCAGTTCTGGTTGCTCAGCATCAAACTAATATTTTATATCTTGATGTCACAAGCTTCTTATATTGTATAAAACTTGCATTTTCTCTATGAATGTTTCAATCTATGGGTAAATCACACAATTGGAATCACTACAGGGTAATAAGTATCGTCATCTTCATGATTGAGTTGTTTCAAAACTTTCTGCGAAAGTACAATTTGACTTGCCAAGTTCTTCCCTCTTTCCTATTTTTCCTTTTTGATATCTTATTTTATTAATTTGTTTTCTGCCAGGGAATAGTTCTTGGCGTCCACTGCCGGCTTTCCTGTGAGGACAAGCTATATAAAATAGGTTGATTTGGAAGCTATAAGGTTGTTTTGAAGGGTTTGTAATCTAACTTTACCAAAAGGTCATCCTTATAAGATTATAGCACCTTCGCAAAGGTAAAAGATAATGGAAAGAGTTTCTTTCTTTTGCCATATGACTGACGTGAATGTTTGCTACCTGTAGAAAGATGGTTCTACTTCTGTACTCACAAAAATATGAAGTTGATGTATTCATTGCTGTTTCTGGTTCTTGCGTTATGAGCAGCTTAGAGTGTAGCCCCTTAATCATGTGATTGAATTTTGTAGTGAATAAATAAGTTTGAAATTTTATTATTTAGTTTCTATCAGACTTTTGTCATTACGGCTACGGAACTCCTAGATGATAAACGTGTAACCTATGTTGTCTCTATTAAGATCAATCATTATTTCTTCCCTTCTGGTCAGTACAATGATGTAACACTAAAAAAACTCGTTCGTTTAATATAGGGATGGATGCTCAACTTCAAATATAAGGGTGATATTCATTTTGAAAATTTGAAAATAAGTTTCCTATACTACATAGGTGAACTTTGTTAACATTTATCTGCTGCACAATGCAAAATGCAGTTAACAGAAAGTGATTGAGAGGATAGGGGGGACAACTTCTTTCTTCACCTCCATAATTTCTTCCATGCACCCATAAAATTTTTGTAACGTGGATTTACGATCTAAAATGTAAATTTTATATTTTAGATTATACGATTCAAAATATTTTTTATTTTGTTCAAGTTGGATTTATGGTGTGGATCCCTCTTTAACAAACTCTAACCCTGTAAAAATATAATGAAACAATACCTCAAAATATAATGCAAATAATTAAGAGAGTTTAAGCCCCATCCTACTTCGATAATTTAGGAGGACACTACATAAATAATTCAATCTTTTTTACCATCAAATCGAGTTTAGTGATTTTAATATCCAACAAGCTTATAAAACTCTTTTTGAAAGATTCTGCTTTGTTCCACAAAAATTGAATGGTTACGGCACAGTCATGTCTTTGTTTGCATGACGTGAAGGTACTAATGAGTTCGTATGAAAAAGATGCTTCACACATATGTATGTAACCCACATATCTCTTACGTTGTTCACCACAAAAGGTATTGCATTTTCGGTTGGTTCTCCATCCACCACGTAACATACTTTACAACTCTATATTTAATTTCTTCTATAAGAAAGTTGATCGGACTCAGTTAATAACTAATATTAATATAAATAATGTGGGTTTATTTATGAGACTCATTTAGTAGAGAAAATAAACTATTGAATTAGAATGAAAGCCTAATTAAAGAATAAAAGAACAGTAAGATTGATTTAAGATGTATGAAAACAAAGAGATGAAAATGGTCATATCTTCAATTGAAAGAACTCATTTTTATGATAAGATATACACATGTTAGTAAAAATAATTCATATAAAAAAATGAAACTTGAAAATTAATATAAATTTTTAAAAATAAACTAAAGACAAAATGCATTTGATTTAGTAATTGGGAGATCCCACTAGGGATGACAAAAATAATACATGTACACATATTTATGAATGAAATTTGTGAATCATGGATAATAATATTTAATTACCTATTTAGTGAATTTCATTTAATATATTTTTAAAATTCAAGTAACTAAAACGAAATTATTAATAAAAAAATATTAATCATAAAATAATCATTTAAATTTTAACTTTATTTTTTTATATATATTTTTTATTTAAACGCAAGAAATTGAAGTTATTTTATAAAAGTTTAATTTTTCAAAAATTATATTTTGATCCAACTCATTTAAATTTTTTTTTTTAAAAGACTAAATCATTCACATAAATATTTTATTGAATAATTTAGTTTGAATTATACTTTTTTTTTTAATTTGTATTTTAAATATTTGTTTTAAAATAATTTTAGTAAAAATAACATATAAATACTATTCGTTTTCGACGTTACTATCAATAAAGATAGACACCTTTTAATATATTTGTTGTTGTTGTCTAAAATATATACATGGTACAACAAATAATTAATATAAAAATGAAACTTAAAAATTAACATAAATTTAATAAAATAACCTAAAGCAAAAATGCATTTAATTTCGGTTGTGAGAAGGATTATGATATTTTCATAATTTTTTTTTTAATAAATTTTGAAAAAATTTTCTTTTCAAGTCACCAAACATTTTTCTTGTCTTTTTAAATTGTACCAAATTTTTCTTTCATTCAATAATATATTACCAAACATTTTTGTTGTCTTTTTAAATTGTACCATTTTTTTCTTTCATTCAATGTACTGCCACGTCAACATTATTAAAAATTTATCAGAAAAACAAATTTTGTAAAAAATATTTTTCACGTGAGGATTAGGCGGTCCCACAAGGGATACACAACAGCTAAAATCGGAGTGTTCTGATATAACTTTTGTTGTCTAACCACCCCTCTGCACAAAAGACAGAGATGTTCAATTACATCCACAAAAACTCCATATATCTCTTTCTCTCTTCTTTTTCTTGGCTCACAACACCAGTTACAGTGTGTGAGATTTGCACCTCCAAGCCAAAGAAACAATGGAGAAACAGAAAATGGGGGTGCTAAGGGCTGCAATTGGAGATGCAATTTTGACATCAATCTGGGTTTTCATCATGTCAACTTTGAGAATCGCTTCAACAGAGGTAGCACTTTTCCTCAGCCTCCAACCCCTTTCACTCGCAGGTCTCTTCATCACCACAGTTCTGAACACCTTCTGTGTGCTCACCGTAAGCTTCATCGGAGGTGTGTTAGGCGGTGCCAGCTTCAACCCTTCAACCACAGTTTCATTCTACACTGCAGGTCTCAGACCCGATTCATCTCTTTCATCAATGGCTGTTAGGTTCCCTGCTCAGGCATTCGGTGGCGCTGTGGGAGCCAAGGCTCTTGTTCTGGTGATGCCATCACAGTACAAGCACATGCTGAAAGGTCCTTTTTTGAAGGTGGATTTGCACACCGGTGCCCTTGCTGAGGGGTTGTTGACCTTCACTCATAACATGGCTATTCTCTTTTTGGTGCTGAGGGGTCCCAAGAACCCTTTTTTGAAGGTCTATTTGCTTTCTGTTGCTACTGCTGCTTTGGTTATCCCTGGTTCTGGGTTCACTGGACCTTCCATGAACCCTGCCAATGCCTTTGGATGGGCCTTTGTGAACAACAAGCACAACACTTTGGAGCAGTTTTATGTGTATTGGGTGTGCCCTTTCTTAGGGGCGTCCTCTGCAGCTTTCATCTTCAGGTCTTTGTTCATGGCACCCATCAAACAGAAGAAGGCTTGAGATGGATTTTAATGGGAGCAAGGGAAAACACTGCTTAAATAAATCATTGGCTTTTTAAAGTAGGATTATTTATATCTACAATGTAAGTGACTTGTATTATATGATATTCTATGTAGATTAATATTTAAAGTTTTTTTTTTATATATTGGGTTATCTTCAATTTAGTTTTTATTTAAAAATTCCTTTGTTAAGGGTTTAAAATAGTATTCTTCTTTTTTTTGTCTAACTAGTATTTCTTTATTTTGTTTCTTATAGAATGCCAATGACTTCCATATTCATATGTTCAACTCGTTAAGTAGGTTGAGGAGTGATTTAGAGGAAATTTGAAAGGAAATGAGTGAATTGATTGGTAAATTGGAGATGAGAAGACACAAGTAACTATCAAAACATTCCATTAATAACGAAATTCAAATAGCAATCACTTAAAAAAGTATTTTGAGTACTCGGTAGAATAAGAGTTTTTCATGATACTCAGATGAAAATACCCAAACTTATTTATTTTTAAGTATTTTATGAATTTGCATATTTTTAATTGAATGTGTATTAAAAAATTATTTTGTTCATACTTGGTTGAGTATTTAAAACATTATTTTATTTTTGTTTAAATTTCTTGTTATTTGATTTTACCTACAAACATTATGACTTGATCATTATTTTTGTATTTTCGTTTTTAATTTGTTGATTTACTCATTTTCACTCAAATTTTCTCTAATTTGCTAGTCAACTTCTTTATGAAAAAGAAAGGAGTGGGTTGATGAGTAATTTGAAAGAGATTAGAAAGGAATAAACAAGTTAACTAATGTGGTAGAGTAGGGGTGATCATGGATTGGATCCAAATAATTTGATTAAATTTTCGATCCAAATTCACTTTTTTAAAAAAAGTAGATTGGATTTTTTAAAAATCCAGATCCAAATATTTAGATCAAGTTTAAATCCAGATCTAAATATTTGCATCAAGTTCAAAATCCAAAATCCATTTTTCATAAAATAAATTCAAATTAAATTTTTTAAAACTTGTGTCCATAGGACTGACACCATAGAATTTGGCAGATTTTTTGTCGGGGCCAACGAGGCCAAATTTCAGCATGAGATGAACTTGGATGACTTTCAAACGAATTTCAATCGGGGACAACGTGACCAAATTTGGGACAAAGTCGACTTGACAAAATTTCAGTCAAGATCGATTTGACTGGATTCGACTGAATTTCGGCCAGAGCTGATTTTGCCTAATACGACCAAATTTTGGCCAGAGCCGACTTGGCCAAATATGGCCACATTTGGGCTAGGGCCTGATCAGTCAAATTTTGGTCAGGGTTGACTCCACTAAATTCGTCGACCGACACTTGCCCAAATTTAGCCGTATTCGGTCGACTAAGTCTCGAACAAAATTTGACTATATTCAACTTAGTCGGTTGTGATTGAAAATTGACTATATTCAGTCAAGTCGGTCCCGGTCGACGAATTTAGTGGAATCAACCCTAACCGAAATTTGATTGATCAGGCCCTAACCTAAATGTGGTCATATTTGGCCAAGTCGGCTTTGGCCAAAATTTGGTCGTATTAAGCAAAATCGGCCCTGACCGAAATTCAGTCGAATCCAGTCATGTCGATCTCGACTGAAATTTTGTCAAGTCGACCTTAGCCCAAATTTGGTCACGTCGTCCCCGACCGAAATTCGTTCGAAAGTCATCCAAGTTCCCATACTAAAATTTGGCTTCGTTGGCCTCGACAAAAAATCTGTCAAATTCTATGGTGTCAGCCCTATCGAAAATCTAATCCACATCCATTTTGGATCCAAATAATGGATGTGGATCCAAATTTGTGTCCATAGAGCTGACACCAAAGAATTTGACAGATTTGGCCAAATACTTCCAAATTTTGTCTAGGACCAACTGGTTCAAATCTTGATCAGGACTAACTTGACAAAATTTGGCCTAATTCGGCCAAATTTTGTATAGGATCACGCCAACTCAATCAAATACGATTAAATTTTGGCTAGTACGTCTCAACCTTTAGCCTAACCTAACAAAAAATATAAAGTGAAAATTTGGATTGGATATTTTGGATTATCCATTTTGAAAATCTAGATTTCGAGAATGGATATCCAATCTATAAAATATATAAAATGTAGATTAGATTGATATCCAGATACAATAAAATGGATTTTAAATGAATTGGATTTTGAATAGAATGAATATTAAATAAATTGGATCAGAGAAAAATGGACTGGATCAAAAAAATTGGATTTTTTATCTACCCTTAAGTTAGAGAATAAAAAATGAAAGGATTGGTCACGACATTCTATTAATAATAACAATTAAATACCAAGATATCTAAAGACAAACATACGCTTGACTAACACTCATTAAAACATTATTTTTTTAAATAATAGCTTAATTGAAAGGATTCCTATGAAGTACTTAACATTTAATTGAATTTTCTAAATATTAATCTTTCGATTGTAGATTAAGAAATATAAAATTCAATTTGAATACAAACCTTTTCATATAAACTCATAATATAAAGAACCATTAACAAATTTAAGCTTAATTATGAATCTCAATTTTAATTTTTATTCTAAAAAATATACCTTTATAAGCTTACACCAATTATTCTAATTAATAAAGAAAAATACAACAAAAATAACAACATAACAAGAAATTGATGTGATTCTATTTTATAAAGAAAATAAAATTGAATTGATTTTTTTTCTTGATGATTTGCTTATGTCTTTGGATTAAAGAAAAAAAGTATATCTTAAAAAACAAGTGCAAAGATCTTATCCTAATTCTAAGGTCTATATTGTTGAGAAATATAATAAACCTACCTTAAATTCATTTCAAAAAAAAAAAAATATTATTTAAATAAAAGTAAGTTTGGAAAAATTCTTCATTTTCCGAGATCTTATAAAAGTAGTAAACTTAAAGATAAAAATATCATCATAATGAGATTTTTTTTATTACCTAAGAAATTAAGATAAATTAATGTAAAATTATTCTTTAATCAAAGTCTCTGAAAACTCTCCTCTAAGCATGCTCCAATGCATAAATGAACCTTATGAACTAAATATAAGTAGAAGTTTGCATGCCTAAAAAGTTGGAAAAACTACTCACATATTCATCTTGACTTTCCTAAAAATACTAACATACATAGCTAAAACAGGACAGTCTTTAGTTGCATCACCAATATTCACCTTAAGCCAGTTAGTATATGAAAACTGTCATATTACATCTGCATAGAAAACTACCCAAATCTCTTTAGTTTGAATATTAAAAAATGTTAGACAAACCTTTGAAAAGTCTTCATGATCTTTGAACACATGTTTTTCAAAAGTGTGTAAATATTAGAATTTTTAAGTTATAGTAATATTTACTTACATGACTATTTTGAGTGAAAACATAATCCTAAACACTTACGAGAGCATTGGTGAGAGAATATACATTTTAGCTTATGTGATCTCTTTCATACATGATTTTCCTTGTAATTTCAAAATATAAACTCATGTGCTTAAAATAGAGTTTTTCCATTCATTTGATTCACGCAACTTGATTTTATTTAAAAAGTTGATGTGTTTCTAGAGAAGTTCTTTCCCTTTGGTTTAATGTAGATATGAATAAAGTTTTGAAATTATTAAGTTTTACACAAAGTGCAAATAGACAAGTGTGAGGTGTGATGAGTGCAAATTTGAGTACTCATTTAACGTTTATTCTTGTTTCTTAATTAGTTGTTTTTCTTAAAAGATTGTTTTAATTATGATTTGTTATCATTAGGCTTAATATTGAGCATGAGTAACAAAAAAATGTTAAAAACAGTTTTTTAGTTGCATAAAGGTTCTTTGAATATTATGAGATGTGTTAATGTACCTATAACTAAGTTAAAGAGGTTGGATGTGTGGAAATAAATTGATTAAAGTTTCATAAAACATTCAAGGTTAAGCAAAAATTAGAAAATAATCAAATCCAAAAAAAGCTAAGTCAATCATCACATGAAGATGTCTTGAAAAAGTGATGAGAGAAAAGGAACAAACAACAAAAAATAAACCTTACAATTTTATCTATTTTTTTCAACCAAAGGGACAACAAATATATTTTTAGGTATTTTTTTTTATATTTTAAATAATTATCTTATTTAATTATATTAAAAAATATCAAACATAGCAATTGTCAAATCTTTTGAAATATGGCATGATTTCTTAAATATTTTAAATCTCCATATCAACCAAATAAATCATGAGTAAAATGATTTTTAGTTTTAATTCAGAAGTCACATTGGTTAAAGTTAGAAACTTATGTATGAACTTTCATAAATATTATTTTAATTAAAATTTTTTATAATTAGATTTATTGAGCATGAGTTAAAAAAATGTTAAAAATAGTTTTTTAATTACATAAATATTCTATGAATATTCTCATGTGTGTTAATGTAGCTATAACTAAGTTAAAGTGAATGGATGTATGGACATAAATTGATTAAAACTTCACAAAATATTCAAGATTAAATAAAAATTAGCAAATCATCAAATCCAAAAGAAGTCAAACCAAACACCAGGAAGATGAAATGAAAAAGTCAAGAGAGAAAGGGAACTAAGAGACAAAATTTAGACCTTGCAATTTACCTATCTTTTTCATCAAAAGGTATTTGATAATACCATAATATTTATGATAAAATATAAATATATTTTTAGGTACATTTCTTATATTTTAAATAATTATCCTATTTAATTATATTATAAAATATCAAAACATAGTAACTGTCAAATCTTTTGAAATCTTGCAAGATTTCTTAAATATTTTAGATCTCCATAACAACCAAATATATTTTAAAGTTATTGGATTTATTTAGAAGATAGTGAGATGAGATTATATTATAAAAAAGGAAGATTACAATAACAAAAAAGACAGAAAAAAGCTCAACCCAATTTCTATATAAAGAGACTAGAGAGAATTCATCAAGGGGAATCTTAGGAACCAGTTGGGGCCCTAATTTCGACCAAACCACTTCTCCACTCCCTTTTCTTATAGTTTCATGTCCTCCCATCCTTCCCCTTCTATATTTATGTCATTTTTGCTCCCTTGGAGTGATAAGCCTCTCAAGTGATTTTGTTGTAATTCCCTAATGAGATTATGAGGCTAGATGAATAATTTATTTTTGTTCTTTTTTATTTTATTGTAATTTATTTTTATTTGTCCTTTACCTCTTAATTAAGTAAAAGTAATGATCTTTACATTGTATCAAGTTAGCGCGGTGTTAAATGTACATAATATAACAATCATATGATTTAAATGGTATTTAGTTTTATTTGAGAAGTCACTTTGGTTAAAGTTAGAAACTTTCATATGAATTTTAAGTAATGAATTTTTGTCAAATGTGTTTCTCAATTGACTTTGAAGCGGAAACATGTCAAATAGGGTAAACAACTCAAATGCTAACATGAAATGAGTTTCACACGTCAAAAAAATTTAACTCTATTGGTTTAAAAGGAATATATCCATTTATTTTTAAAGTTTGAGGATCAAAATGTATCAAAATTTCGAACAGGGACAACTTTCAATTTCGCGTCAAAGTTTAGGTAATAAATTAACCCTTTATGTTTTTCTGTGTGGGAGTGCTTCTACTTGAAGAAATTATTTTTCTATTGCATGATTTACAAAGGTGACATCAGAATTTAGGTTCTAATCAACAGGAAAAGAGAAACAATTTGGCATGAGCATAATCAACTTTGCATATTGCCTCTTTGGAGAGAGGTTAGTGCTCATGAATTTGTTGTTATGCAATTACATTGTCGGTGCATGTGTGGTAGGATTTGGCTTGGTCGAGATGGTGTCAATAATGAATTTCACTTTTGTCGACAACTAGTTTGAGGTAGAAGATGGTGATGACAAATGAGAAAAAAATATTATTCTCAAGAAGTTTGTGCAAGTCACCTGTGAAGAGAAGGGTTCAAGCATATATGTTGACAGTATGTCAAATGTTTGTTTCAGATGACGAAGAAGAAAAAGATCATGTTAAAGCTTCATTGTAGAATTATTGACTTTATATGTTAAAATTCTGGTGAAGGAAAGATATGGTGGTTCTCAACTGAGTATTCACCAAAATCACATCTAGTAACATGATGAAAACAAAAGTAGGAAACTCTTGTAAGAATGAAGAGTTAATTTAATAGTTGTCACTAGAAATTAACAAGTATCTTAGGAGATTTTGACTATGTATCATGGGAAGATTTGCAACTTTTGTTAGAAAAAGTAATATTCAATTGTTATTTTTGTTAAAAAAATTATACAACAAAATTTATAGTTTTTGTCATAAAAGCTTTATGATTTTTTTTGTAAATTTCTATACATAAATTACATGTTGAATAATAATACATAACATGTTGAGTAATAATATTTTTCTTCGATGAACATAAACCTTTAAATCCTCAATCACATAAATTTATTGTGCACTTTTATTTAAATTTTATACTCTTATTTGTAAATTTATTTTCACTTTGAATAAATTATTTTTCTACTAAGTCATTTTTACTCATGATTTATTCAATTTTATAATTAATCTCAAATTTGCTTATTTTAGTATTTCTTTTGGAGAAATCGTATCAAACTAAAAAAAAAAACTAAAAAAATGGGTAGGGGAGTCAAATTGTAAAAAATTACGTAACTCACCATTGCATGCATACATTATTCTTATATATAGGCAAACAAACTCTCACTTTCTATATATATATATAATCCACGTCACCACAACTTATTAAAATCTGCTGCTGCAAACAACAGCAAAGAAAAAAAAAAAAAGTACAAAAGTACATCAACATAAAGTACAAAAACATAGACTTAATACTTCAAAGGTATTTGGTAAAGTATTGAAACAGTGACAGATTTTGAAGTTTCGAAGGGGAACTCTCTTCCGCAGGTACAAGAACATAGATTCTAAGTGAAGCACACTTGTAGAAGCTGCCATGGAGTACAACATAGGTTACAGTGAGGACCTCAGATCATAGCCCTCAAAAAGAGGGTTCATTCACAATTTCAGCATCAACATTAGAGTTTCATCTGTGTAGTGCATAGCTTCTAATTACAGTTTCATCTTCATCTTAAATAAATCCGTATATGTGTTTTCCTATTGCAAATCATTGACAAATATAGCATTAGAAATTTCCCACTGCTTTTTCTCCAAATTCTTTTCTTAGCAATAATCAAATTATATAACAAGAATAACTTGAGGTCTTAAAACATGATAACAAGAACTAAATAAGTGTTGAGTTTATTGAAGAATGTGCAAGAGTTTAGTAAACTCTTAATTGATTTTATTATGAATAAAAAAATTTATAATGAGATCAGCATTTAGTGTGTGTAGAGAAATAGATAAGTGATTATTCAATAATATATTCAGCATCAATCATACTCTTATTTACTTACAATGAAATAACCAAGTTTGGTTTAGGATTTAAAATATATCTTCAAGAAATAATAACTGTAATTTGATTCTTGATCGGGGGAAAAGTAGAAGATGATTGACTTTTGCCTTCTTTTTCATTTTTCATTTTCTTAAATCATAAATACAAATTATTAATGAAAAAAAATTAGTGCATTTGGGAGATTCGAGAAAGCTTTCCCTTTTCAAATATCAGGTTTCGGAAATTTTATTTAAGAAATTATGTAAAAATACACATACATTTTTTTAGGAAGAAAAGTTTGTTAGAGAAGCAACTATAGCAATACGAAAAAAGGGGGAAAATCTTCCAAAACTAAAAAATTAATATGTATGATGTTTGTAGTTGATTAATAAATTTTAGGTTAAAATACCCCGTTGGTCATCGTTTTTGTACCAAAATTTCAATTTGGTTGTTGGTCCTCGTTTTTGTACCAAAATCTCAATTTGGTCATCATATTTTTATTAATCTTAATTAGGTCCACATTTTTATAAATTAGTAACAATTAGGTTCTTTTCGTTAATATAGAACTAACACCGTTAAGTAGATGTCACGTGTCAGCTCCTCGTTTTTAAAATTTTTTGAATTTTTTTTGAATTTTTTTTGAATTTTGAATTTTTTTTCAAATATTTATGCCACGAGTCACGTTTTTAAATAAATTAAATATTGTTAAAAATATGTAATAGAAATATCACTTGTAATAAAAGTATCATCATAACATTTATATAAAAATTAAATTTGATCTAAATTTGGAGCGTCTGAAATTGAAAATTTTTAAAAAAATTTGGGACCGAAATCAAATCAAATTAACAAATGAGGAACAAATTGAGATTCATACACTAATTTGACACGTGTCACCATATTAGATTGACACGTGACCCACTACAAACGTGACATGTGGCATAAATATTTTAAAAAATTCAAAAAAATGAGGAACTGACACGTGGCACCTAATTGTTACTGATTTACAAAAATGTGGACCTAATTGAGACTAATACAAATACGAAGATTAAATTGAGATTTTAGTACAAAAACGAGGACCAACGGAGTATTTTAACCTAAATTTTAGATCCTAGAATCTTGTAAGAAACGTTTACTATATCTTATTTGATTTTAAATAAATTTTATCAAATCATATTACTTTTAAACAACTTTATAAATTTTGTTTCAATAATAAAATTTTATAAGCCTCACAAGTTTATACTTGTTTATTTAAACTATTTTTTTTTATAATTTAAAAATTAATTTAATTACTAGAATTGAATTTTAATGAAATGATATAGTATTACATATTATTGATATTAAAAAGTTGTTCTAAAGCTTTAGAATCTTATATAAAATTCAATCGTAATATTTTATACTAAAACCCTTATCATATGCATAAAAATGTTCCAAGAGAACATATGCTACTACATCTAAATCTTGCCCCAAATCAAAGCATGTACTTCTATTGGCTACTTAAATTATTATCAACCTCTTTATTTAGATTTCAAAACTGGAAAACAACACAACCCAATTACCTTTCCTTACACAAGATGCCAATAAATGTTCTCATATTTTGTATGTGATTTTGGTTTTTGAAGTATTATATAACCCAACATGCATGGAAATCATCGATCCCTTTGTTTGTTTACTTCATTGTTACTAAATTTCCAACATAGATTACAAAGCCCCCACAATCGCAATTTTTTAGAGAATCCCCATTAACTTTATTAATAGAAATAAAAAGGGAAAAGCTTAATATTATCATTTTTCAAAACAACATATTATCCTTCAAAACCTTAATAAAACAAATAATCCGGGGTTAAAACAAAAGAGAAAAAAAAACTCATTAAAAACAACCAATTACGTTATTATACCATAGTACAAGTATCACAAGTTGTATAAAATAACGAAAGAAAGAAGAAAGAAGAAAAACAAAAACACCCCAAGATTAGTTTAATGTTAACCCAATTTGAACCTAACTTGGCATGTGAAGAAAGAAGAATATTCAAACGATCATATAAAAAAGGACACAAACAAAAAAAGTACGTACCTGAAAGCAACTGCTATTTGGTTCTTTATGAGACATAGCTTTGTATCCCAAAATTTGAGGTAAACTGAACTTCGAACCAATAGCTGAAGAACAAGAAACTAATGTTGCTTTCAAAAACCACCTTTCATTGATACTGAGACTCTGATTGATACAGAGCTGTAACAACAAACAACAACAGAAAAACACTTCCATCATTCGATGCAACAATGTCTTATGTTCCATCAAATTGTAATAACATCTGGGTGTCTGGTTTTCCTTGTTCTGTCGTGCAAGGTAGAAACTTGGTTGCATAAGAACAACTCAGATAACTGAGAAACCAAAAGGGTTTTATGATAAGATGATGAAGCATAGGTTATATGAAATATAATAAAGCTATGAAATTATGAACATACCATAGATTAAGCCTCAGATTGTAGAGATGAAGAAGAGGGTGAAGGAGGAGCAGCCATGTTTTACGGTGTGACCACTCCTCTTCGAAAAAGAGCTTAGGGTTTAAACCATAAACAATTATATAGGGTCGAAAATAGAAAAGAGTAAGAAAAATAAAATTGAGATGGTTCATTGAATGTGGACGCAAACGTTGTTTTAAGGAGCATAGTAGAGAGACAGGAACATAACATCATGGATGTGGGACTATAGCTGTAAAAAAGGTATGGTAGGTGCGCGAAGCATCTGTTTAACGTTTCTCTTTTTGGGGAAAAGAGTGAAAACACGAATTTAATAAAGTTTTTGAGCATCAAATGAGGCTAATGTTTTACACGATATTTTTTGTTGGATGCTTCTTAATTAATCAAGATTCCCGTTCGAGTAATCAATCTCCTTAATGAATGGACATTATTAGAATGGGAGTTGTTTCGGGTGTAGGGACCAAGAGCCTATTAAGGAACTCCTTTGATCTTACTTCTTTTCTCAAAACCTCCTCTCCTCGATACTGCAATAACTTCTTTTCCAAGAAATCCACTCCTTTGCTCGATCGGCTGGGCTGACGATCGGGGTACCTGTCTAAAAGGCTCTGATGCTTAAGTCAGTAAGGGACCGATCGGGATATCAATGTATCTGCTATAATAAATGTGAATTAAAGATGCCCACCAACCTACCTTTGGGCCCTATTTATAGTTTTCGGTGTGGACCTGTGGTTAGGGTTCCTTAATCACAGCCCAATGACCCTCTAATCAAGATTATGATCTCGTTTAACGTTAATTAATCCAATTGGCTTGTGTTGTTTGACTGTGCGACCGATGGTCGCTTGACCGGGCCTGTTATATCCTGATTTTAACAAGTGAATGTGTGGCTGATCGACCGATGGACGCATATAAACAATGCGCGAATCTTAAGATTGACCGACCGATGATATGGTCAACCGATTATCCTTTACTAGGTTACGGTGCTGTTCGTACGGGGCCGATCGACCGATGTTCCATTGCGGATCAGAATGTCACTTGTTTGTGTTACCGTTTGACCGATGGCCCAGAACATGGTTTGATTGTGAGACCGGTCGACCGATTCTTTCTGACGATGCAATGACTTATTTGTATACGCCGATTGTTCGATGGTCCTATGCAGTTCATTTATTAAACCGTTCGACCGATGGTTTCCTATGATGCGATTTATAATATATACATCGATTGGCCGATGGTCCTATATAGTTCATTCGTCTGACCGTTCGACCGATGGTTATGTTTTATACGCAAGCTTTCCCAGCCTCATCCGATGGACTTGAGGATTGGCCTTGGCCGATAGCCTGATGGGACATACAGTACACAAGCACCCCCAGCCTTGAGCGATGATGTAAGTGAAGCGAGAAGGTTTACCAAGACCGTAATGCCGATGGACCGACGGCGTCTCTCGACGGTTATTTTGCATCGTAGATCGTGCCTGTCAGTTAGGATTTGAAGCGTCGCGGAGTATAGGTCGTTGATCTGAGCATGGTCGTGTGGTTCTGATGCTGCCACGTGTCCCTGGGTCCTCCTATAAATAGGTATGTGTGGCTGTTGTTATTTTCACACTTTCCTCTCTCTTTCTACCCGAGCCTCCGATCGGTTTCTCTATCTGCAGGTAAAGAATGTCTTCTAGCGCATCGAGTTCAGACGGTTTGTCGGGTGGGGCGGTCGAGGCGTCCGGGGGCGGCGGGTCGATCTCCGCTCTGTTCAGCTCTTCTGATTCGGGGACCTCGCTCGGGGGAGTGTCAAGTTCAACGGATTCTCCCATCCTTCTCAGCGGCAGCCCAGAAGCCGAGCAACCGGTCGCCGAGGCAGCGGAGCAGATCGCTGCTTCGGAAGAGAGTGGGGACGTCATCAACATCAACGTTCGCGATGAGGGGGATCAGGCTAATCTGCCAGAAGTACATGGATACGATTGGGCCCCCTATGAGCTGCGTACGCATGCGACGAGGTTCCGATGGGGCAATGACCTTGGGGATCTGGTTGAGCGGACCAAGGTTTTTGGCAACGAGGTGGAGGACGGATTTCTTCGGGTCAAGGTGTGTGCCGGTAACGAGAGGGTCTGTCACGGAAAGGGGGCGACGAAGCTAGAGTTCTTCTACGTCTACGCTTGTCTCTTCCACGATTTGGGTCTGACTGTGCCGTTTGCCGACTGGCAGATGGTCGTCCTTCGTCAGATCCAATGTGCGTCGACCCAGATACATCCGAACGCCTGGGCATCGATGCAGGCGATCGAGGTTCTATGCCGAGCGGCCGGTCTGACAGCGACTATGCCTCTGTTTCTACATTTCTACAAGACCCGACCGACAGCGTCGAAAGGCTGGGTCTCTTTTCTTGGGGCGAACAAGAGTTTGTTCACCCTTTACCTCGCCTCCTACAAAGGTTTCAAGATCGGCTTTTTTAAGGTCGCGATTCCTGGTTGAGGAAGGAAGTTCATTTTTGATGAGGAGGGTCGGCCGAAGTTCCCCTTATACTGGACGACTTTTCCCCCACCTACCGATCCTTGGGCTGAAGACCGCTTGACTCCCGCCGAGCGGGCCGACCTGGCCGTCCTCAAGACGTTGCCCGACAAGATCCCTCCGCGGCCGCTGATCCAATGCCTCCGCTCCCCGAATTTTCCGATGGCGGTTTATGGTTAGTTGTTCTGATCTTCTTGATCGTCTTAGTGGTTGTAATTAACTTACATGTTTTTTCTTGCCTCGCAGATATCATGGCCCGGATGACTGTTTCCAACGCTGAGTTCTTGGCTCGCGCTAAGACTCGACGAAGGGAAGATGATGCCACTGAGGAGGTCGCGCCCCTCCAGAGCGTCCCCACTGCCCCCTCGACGGCTCCAACTCCTGTTACCATCGCTTCGGGGTCGCTAGCTACTGCTCTCCTTGGCAGCGAAGTTCGGCTCGACGAGGAGGTCTCCTTCCACCTGGGGCCTCGTGTCAAGGAAATGCTAAAGGACGTGTCCGAAGAGGAGGCTCTCCGAACAGCCAGGGAACTGACCCTTAGGCTTGCTGCGATATACACCAAGTTTCCTCGCCCCGACCGGAGCAGGATGGAGAGCTTGGAGAAGGAGCTCGCAGCGGCGAAGATGGAGCTCCACGAGGTGAAGGCCTCCGCGTCAGACCTGAAGACTCAGTTCGACCGGTTGAACGACATAAAGGCTGAGCATGCCAAGTGTGTCAGTCTACTTAAGGCTGCCGATGATCGGGCAAAGGAGGAGCAGACGAAGGCCAAGGAGGCGGCAGAGGAACTTCGCAAGCTCCAACGACGTTTTGATGATCTGACGTTGGAGCACATGGTCACCGTCGGATCAGCTACAGATTGGCAAAGGAAAGCCAAGGAGTATCAGGCCGAGCTGCAGGTGGCCGATGAGCAAGTTTTTGCTCAATATGAGGCGGGCTTCCCGAGCGCCGTCGACCAGGCTGTCTTTTATTATCGCTGTTCCCCCGACCGGTTCGATGTACACTTGGGGGTGGTGGATGGGAAGCTGGAGAAGGTTTTCGAGCGGCTAGATGAAGTGAACGATCCTCCCGCTGATAATTAATTTTTTAATTTCATTGTATATTTTGACATAACCGATCGACTCCGATCGGCCTCGTGGTCGATCGCTTTCGATCGGTTATTAGGTTATTTTTTTATAAACACCAGTATGTAAATATTAATTGGCTTCCTCTGTCCTATCTGTTGATTTGCTTCTCTTTCGATGTTGGTATTGGCGATCGGCCGTCTTTTTATTTTTATCATTTCTCGCTGGCGATCGGCCATTTCACTTCTAATAATCTATTATTTTCGTCGGTCGGTTGCGCTTACTATCGACTATTAGTTGGGCGATCGGCCCTCGACTTTTGACTTGTTTCTTGCGATGTTTTCTTGCTTATTTGACCCGAACGGTTGACCCTTGGTATCGCGTTCAATTTTAATTGTTTAGATCGTAGGCGTAGCACCTCGATCGCTTTGGACAGCTCGTGTCACTTATTTACCCGTGGGGTTAATTTGATCGCTTGGATCGGTGCTGACCGAGCGGGACTTCCTCGTGGAAGTCCGCGCCTTGACCGGTCAGGCTTTACTCGGGTCCCGTAGGGAGCCCCGTCGGTCAGTTTTGTCAATGGAATTTGTAGGAAACGCTCGTTTTATTTATAATGTCAACTGTAGTACATTTTTAGGTGCGACGCGTTCCAAGTATTCGGTACTTCTCGGCCGCTCAAGTATTCCAGCCGGTAGGCTCCGTTCTATAGGCTTTCGGTCACGCGGAACGGACCCTCCCAATTCGGTGACAGCTTTCCTTGTGCTGACTTTTTGCGTGTTTCGTTGGTCTTCCTCCACACTAGGTCCCCTCAGATGAAGCTCCTTGGTTTAACTTTTGCATTATATCTCCTCGCCACCATCCTCCTGCATGCTTCAGCTCGCACGGCCGCTCTTTCTCTCCGCTCAGTCGTCCAATCCAACTCCTCTCGTAGGCGTCCACAGTTTACATCTAGGTTTTGCATGTCCCGCCGAAGGGTCGGCTCTCCTACTTCAACTAGTAGCATGGCGTTGGTTCCGTACGTCAGGTTGAAGGGGGATTCTCCTGTCGTCCCGTGTGGGGTGCACCGATAGGCCCAAAGGACTTGCGGCAGTTCATCCACCCACGCTCATTTGGCTTCCCTCAATCTTTTTTTTTAACTCCGCCACGATGACCTTGTTCATTGCTTCGGCCTGGCCGTTGGTCTAGGGATGCTCGACCGAGCTGGTCACATGACGTATCCCCACTTGTTTATAAAAATCCTTCAGCTTCTTGTCGATAAACTGACGGCCGTTGTCGGTAATGATGGTATGCAACAGGCCGAAGCGGCAAACAATATTTCGCCAGACGAACGAATGCACCTGTCGAGCGGTGATGTTGGCTAGGGCTCCGGCTTCGACCCACTTGGTGAAATAATCCACGGCGACTAGTATAAACTTCTTTTGCGCTCGGCCGATAGGGAATGGCCCGACGATGTCCATATCCCACTGTGCGAACGACCAAGGGGCTGTCAGGCTATGTAGTTCGGTCGGGGCTCTCTTAACTTCGTTTCCATGGGCTTGGCAACCTTCGCATTTGCATATCATGACTTCGCAGTCTTGTTCCATGGTCGGCCAATAATAACTCGCCCAGAGTATCCGTGCCTTCATCGTTCTCCGACCGGTGTGCATACCACATATGCCATTGTGGACTTCGTTCATGACATACTCCGCTTCTTCTCCTGATAGGCACTTGAGGAGTGGTGCGGTGAAACCCGCTTGTACAGATCTTCCCCAATGACAATGAATCGAAGCGCTCGTCGTCGCTCGATCGGTTTGACGTCCTCCCCCGCGTCGCATCTTCTTAAAAGTTCTTTTATCTCGCTTGTCCAGTCCGCCGACCGATCTACTGCTGCGCATTCTCCTGCCGATGGTCTCATCAGGGTTTGCCTGATGATAGTTTTCAACTGACCCTTTTCTTTTCCTTCAGCTAGTTTGGATAGCCTATCGGCCTTGGCATTCTCTGCTCGGGGAATATGATGGAGGGTCGCTTCTTCGAACTCCTTGAGGGCGTCCATCACCTTGTGATAATACTGCAGCAGCAGGTCGTCTTTAACTTGATATTCCCCTTGTACTTGCCCGATGACGAGCCGTAAATCGGTATTACACCTTATTCTTCTTGCACCTAGGTCCTTCGCTAGTCTCAGTCCGGCGATCAGTGCTTCATACTCCGCTTGGTTGTTTGACGCCTTGAACTTGAATTGTAGGGAGTGATCAACCGTAAAATCGTCGGGCCTTCGATGACAATCTCCGCTCTGGCTTTACGTTTATCCGATGAGCTGTCCACGAAGAGGACCCATGCTTGTTCCGGCGGGGGGATTGGCCCATGGAGTTTCACGGCAAAATCCGCCAAATGCTGCCCCTTTACTTACCCTCTTGGTTCATATTTGAGACCGAACTCAGATAATTCAACCAACTAGGCGATCATCCTTCCCGCCAGGTCGGGTTTCGAAGTATTTTGGCTATGGGATGATCGGTTCGGACGATCACCTGCTGGCTCTGGAAGTACTGGCGCAATCGGCGCGCGGCCGTCAGTAACACTAAGGCTATCTTTTCAATCAATTGATACCTCGTTTCTACGCTTTGCAACACCCGACTGATGAAATACACTGGTCGTTGCTCCGGATTCTCTTGTATTAAGGTCGCGCTAATCGTGTCGTCCGAAACTGATAGGTATAACTGCAGAGGCAACTCCTCTACCGATCGACTCATAATTGGGGGACTGCTGATCATCTCTTTTATCTGCTGAAATGTCGCTTCGCATTGATCGTCCCACTTATATGCGGTCTGCTTCTTCATGATTTTCAAAATCGGCTTAATTTTTTCGGTGAGCCTGGGCAGAAAACGCGCAAGAGAGGTCAGCCGCCCGACCAATCGCTGAATCTCCTTTAGATTCTTGGGGTTCCTCATCTCGACAATAGCGGCGCTCTTGTCTGGGTTGGCCTCTATACCTTCGGCGGTCAACATGAATCCCAGAAATTTTCTGGTCGGCACTCCGAAAACGCACTTCTCAGGGTTAAGGCGCAGGTTGCACTTGCGCACTTGGTGAAAGACCTCTTTGAGGTCGCACGTGGTCTGTGGCTGTTTGTGACTTCACGACCATGTCGTCTACGTATACCTCCATGGACCAACCGATCTGTCCTCTGAAGATCTGATCCATCAACCTCTGATAGGTAGCCCCTGCGTTTTTTAGGCCGAACGGCATGACTTCGTAGCAGAAATTCGCCCAATCTGTGATGAACGCCGTTTTGGATCTGTATGGACCGTACATAGGGATTTGATTATACCCTGAGTATGCGTCCAGGAAGCTCATTTAGTTGTGCCCCGAAGCTCCATCCACCAGTCGATCGATGCTGGGTAGAGGGTATGCGTCCTTCGGGCACGCCTTGTTGAGATCGGTGAAGTTCGTGCACATCCTCCATTTCCCGCTTGCCTTCTTCACCATCACCACATTCGCCAGCCATGTGGTATACTTAATTTCTTTTATAAAGCCAGCTCCCTCCAGCTTCCTCACCTCCTCTTCGACCGCTTTCCTCCGCTCCTCTCCCATTTTCTTCTTCTTCTGGGCGACCGGTCGAGCTTCTCTGAAAATAGCCAGCTTGTGGGACATTACATTCGGATGAATGTCCGGCATGTCGGCTTAGGACCATGCGAAGAGGTCTTTGTTTTCTAGGATTATCGCACCCAGGAGTTCCTCTTCGTCCGGCTTCAAAGCTCCCCCAATCTTCATGATCTGACCCGGTCGTTCCCCGATCGAGATGTCCTTTGTATCTCCCCCTGGCTGAATTCGATCATCTGTGTTCGTTCGGGGGTCAAGATCCATCATGGCAACCTTCGATCGGTGCTGCTTTCTAGGTCAGCTGTAGGGAGCGATCTTTAACCCTACAGCATAGCATTGCCTGGCGATCTGCTGGTCCGCATGTACAGTGCATATTGTCCCCCTATCAGATGGAAACTTCATGGCCAGGTGCAGGGTGGAGACGATCGCCCCAAAGGCGTTTAGGCAAGGTCTTCCTAGCAATACATTGTAGGAGGTGTTAGCTTCTACCAATAGGAATCTAACTCTTACCTCCCGGTCGTCCCTTCTTGATCCGATCCTGGTGCGGAGGTCCAGGTAACCTCTTGTGTTTACTCGTTCGCTCGAAAATCCGACAATCTGCTCATTGTAGGGGACGATCAAGTTTTCGGAGAGGTTCATCTTCTGGAAAGTCTTCAAGTACAAGATGTTGACTGAGCTCCCCTGGTCCACCAGCACCTTCCCTATTCCATACTCGGCTACTTCGATGGAGATGACCATCGGGTCGTCATGATCAGGATCAGGAGTCTTGAAGTCCTCATCAGTAAAGGTGATGAGGGCATGGACCGGACCTTCTTCTCTACTAGATGGACCGATTTCAACGCCCAAACGTGCCTCTTTCGAGCGGTTGAGCTCGATCCTCCCCCGGCAAAACCTTCCTTTGATGGTATTGATATAACCCATTAAGGGTTTATCCCTACTCCGGCTGCGACTTCTCCTCAGGCTCCGATGGGTTTGGGACTGCTCTCTCATTCGCCTCTCGGGCTCCGGCTCTCTCCGCTTCTCCCATCTGGCCGGGGGGCCTTCACGCGGGGCTTTTGTTTCTCATCGGGCTCCGCTGAGGACGATCTTGCTGAATATACTTCTTCAGATGCCCTTGCCGAATTAGATCCTCAATCTTGTCGCGGAGCGTGTGGCATTCTTCAGTGGTGTGGCTGATCGTCCGGTGATACTGGCAGTGCTTGCTGCCATCGGCATCGGGAGGTGGGGGCTTCTTCCTAGCCACAGGAAGTGAGTCGGTGCTAAAGGCCTCCTGCAAAATCTTAGCCCGAGGGACGGCCAAGGGAGTATACGTAGTGAACTTTGGTACCTTTCTCTCGCTGGGCCGAGCCAAGGGTTTGCTTGGTCGAGGGGCTGCATCCTCCTTCTCTCTCTTCTTCACCCTGAATTCCTGCATATCTTCCATCTGTATAAACTTGGCCGCTCGTTCCCTCATCTCCTCCATCGTCTTCGGCTTCTTGCGGCTTATCTTGTCTGCAAACACACCCGGTTGGAGCCCATACGAGAAGTGATGTCGGGCGATTTCGTCGCTGAGATCCTTCATTTTGACCGACATCCAGTTGTACCGATCAAGATAACTCCTCAGCGACTCTCCGTCTTCTTGTCGGATGTTCACCAGGTTGTCGACCGTTAGGATGGCCGGCTTCAGGGGTGCAAACTGTGTGCTGAACCTGGCCTTCAGAGTGACAAAGGAATCAATGATGTTGGCCGGTAGCTCAGAAAACCACTCCAACACCTCCCCGGTCAGAGAGGTCGAGAAAACGCGGCACCAGATCGGGTCACTAACTGCGTGGAACATCATCTGGTGCATGAAGACTCGCATGTGATTGTCGGGGTTCGTTGTGCCATCGTACTTGTCAAACGTCGACATTTTCCACTTCTCCGGTAGTGGCGTCTCCAGAATGTATGGGGTGAAAGGGGAGTGCCCCGACGCGAGGATCGGTTGGCGAGAAGGGCGACCTCCCTCGTTGGCTCCAGAGCTCTCGGCCATCGTATGTGAGAGATTTCCCCTCGATGCTTGCGTCTTCTCAACCCGAGCAGGCTGTGACTGCTCTTGTCCCGTCGGGGGTGGGCGACTTTCCACCCGCTCGGCGTCCCGATGTTGCTGTACCCGACTCAGTCTGAGCGGATCGGGCACAGTGGGTGTGGACGACATTCCATCCTCCTTTCGCCGAAGGGCGGCGTTCTCCTCACGCAGAATATGCATCTGCACTTCATGTTTCCTCTGCATCTCATCCATCCTCTGTTGCATTGCTCTAATCATCTCCCTAGTATCGGCTTGATCATCTACCATCCTTCCTCTGTCCATGTTGCTATTTCGGTTTCTTGTGGTCACCATAAGGGTATACTGCCTAAAGAAGACTGCTCGGCCCCACGGTGGGCGCCAAAATATTTCGGGTGTAGGGACCAAGAGCCTACTAAGGAACTCATTTGATCTTACTCCTCTTCTCAAAACCTCCTCTCCTCGATACTGCAATAACTTCTTTTCCAAGAAATCCACTCCTTTGCTCGATCGGCTGGGCTGACGATCGGGGTACTTGTCTAAAAGGCTCCGATGCTTAAGTCAGTAAGGGACCGATCGGGATATCAGTGTATCTGTTGTAATAAATGTGAATTAAAGATGCCCACCAACCTACCTTTGGGCCCTATTTATAGTTTTCGATGTGGGTCTGTGGTTAGGGTTCCTTAATCACGGCCCAATGACCCTCTAATCAAGATTATGATCTCGTTTAACGTTAATTAATCCAATTGGCTTGTGTTGTTTGACTGTGCGACCGATGGTCGCTTGACCGGGCCTGTTATATCCTGATTTTAACAAGTGAATGTGTGGCTGATCGACCGATGGACACATATAAACAATGCGCGAATCTTAAGATTGACCGACCGATGATATGGTCAACCAATTATCCTTTACTAGGTTACGCTGCTGTTCGTACGGGGCTGATCGACCGATGTTCCATTGCGGATCAGAATGTCACTTGTTTGTGTTACCGTTTGACCGATGGCCCGAAACATGGTTTGATTGTGAGACCGGTCGACCGATTCTTTCTGACGATGCAATGACTTATTTGTATACGCCGATTGTCCGATGGTCCTATGCAGTTCATTTATTAAACCGCTCGACCGATGGTTTCCTATGATGCGATTTATAATATATACATCGATTGGTTGATGGTCCTATATAGTTCATTCGTCTGACCGTTCGACCGATGGTTATGTTTTATACGCGAGCTTTCCCAGCCTCATCCGATGGATTTGAGGATTGGCCTTGGCCGATAGCCCGATGGGACATACAGTACAGGAGTATTATATAGTATGTATTAGGAGTTAAGCACTGTCTTCAAGTAATCCCTTTGTGTGTGAAAAATTACAAGTGTCTGGTGAAGAAACCAAGAGACCACCGATTTAAGTAAAGTAAATTTACTGTACATTTTTTTAAAACCAGAATTTGTGTATTTTATATGTTTAATTAACTTTTTTTTGGTATTTTGAGTCGAGTTGTTATTACAAATTTGTATTTAAATGAGTGTGTAACTATATTTTTTAATTGTGTTCAAATAATCATTTTATTAGAGATATGATAAAACGGGAAAGACCTTGCATGTCAGCATGGATACCCAAAAAGGAAAAGTGTGGTACGAATTAAGATTTTGAGTCTGTTGCCTAATCCACAGTTTGCATAAGTTATTGACAGGTGGAAGAGGCCGACATCCATAACCTGCATAAGTTTAAATCGTAAAATCTTATATTTTTAATATTAGGAAGATGATATTTTGACAAAATTTTGGTACATAAACTTTGACAAATAATCATTGTTAGTAAAAAAAAATTTAAAACTTTATTATTTTATTTTTGTAACTTTTATAATAAAATAAAATAAAAAATTATTCTATTTAGTAATTTTGTCAACAAAATATTTATTAAAAAATCATTTTTTTTAATATTAACTGGAAAGACAAATAGTAACAAAGATGATTTGTAAATATGTATAGGTATACGGGAAATTAATTAAACATTAATATAAATGTGTCAACCTAATCATTATAATTAATAATGCTGATAATTTCAATAAAAAAATATTAAAAGCTATGACTAAGAAAATAGAATAAAAAAAGTATAAAAATTAATAATTTAAATTATGTTTGTTTGTCTTCTTTTGATGCAATATATTATGCTTTTAATTAAAAAAAAAATCCTTATACAGGTTAGATCACATTCTAGATGTTTATCTCGGATGAATCAGAAAAAATAATTTGCATTTCTTATGTGGAACTAATAAACCTAACGCACCTACATATCAAATGAGAGATAAACAAAAATTAAGGGTGGCAATGTGGGTCGGCCGGCCCGTTTAGGCCCGCACAATGCGGGCTGGTCCATTCCGTTCCGCACATTTTATGTGGGCTACAAACATTGGTTCGTTCTATATATTTTTTGATCAGTGGATCCGCGAGCTGGTCCGTTTTTTTTTTTATTTTTTTAACTTTTATGATAAAATTTTCAATATTTAAAAATTGAGAAACTTTAAAAAGTTCACAAAATTAAGTAAAGACTTTGGGAAATTGGATGATAAATTGATAATTCAACATTTTCATCATATTCATACTATGACATATACAATGTATTTTTTAAATCATTAAAAAAATACATAATACTTGTCTTTTTCAGTTATACAAGAATTTGAAACGTTAATGCAAGAGTCCATAAAAAAGTAATTAATATACACAAATGCAAGTTTTTTTTTTAAATTATGTGGGCTTGCGAGCCGGTCCGCACGGGCCACAGGCTGCGGGCTTATGCGGGTCGGGCCACTACGAACCTGCGGGCTCACTACCTTAGCCCGCTCCGCATTTTTTACGCGGACCTGCGAGCTGGCCCGACGGGTCAGACCCTAATTGTCACCCCTAACAAAAATAGAGTGAACTTACCCGCGATGTCAACACTCTATTATATTCTGTTTTTAATGGAATGCCATTTTTTTATCAACTTTTAACTAGACAACATGATTATTATTTTCATCTCATTATTTCCAACTTATCAGATCAATGTGTTCTTTTTCTCTTTAATATCTTTGAATTTATTGATTAAGTTGCCCTTGAAGAAAGAAATAGTGAGTTAAGTTGGAGAAAATTACTCTTAAAAGAAAATAAAAAAGTGAGTTAAGTTGGAAGAAAATAGAAAAACGAAAGAAAAACAACATAAAAAATCCAGCTAAAAAATCTAAAGTTAAAAAGAAAGTCAGTTGAAAAAGACAAAGTTATAGTCATGTCATTCTATTTACAACAAGAATCAAACTTTAAAGTATTTAAACAAAAGTAATAAAAAGTTATATTTTATTTAATAAAACAAAAAGTATGTAATAAAATTAAATTTTAAAAATACTCAAATTTATAAGATAATTAAAAACTAGCTAATTCAATTTAATATTAGAACCTGTACAACTATTTTATATCACTCAATTGACATGGCAGTGCAGAGATTGATACATCTTATTAGAGAGATAACTTTTGTAATCTTATTTTCGAAAGTGGAGCTATAATATATTTATGATTTACCCCTATTTGTATTAGGTTAAGGCCCATCTTCATGTCCTATTTTCTTACAACTATTGGACATTTGGCCTAAAAGTCATCTATGACCAGCCCAACAAAAATACGTTTCTGGGTTAGATGGAAAGATCGAAAAAGCAAAACCAAATAACGTTCTTTTGGGTACTAATCATACTAATATTTGAGTTTGACCAATTTCAGTACAGTCAAATTTATTTTTTAAATAGTGAAAACTAAATATATTTTCAGTACATATTTGAAAACAATCTATGTCGTCGTAAAAATATAATGTGTATTTCTATAATCAATATTTCGAAACATTATGTAATTTCAAAATGAAATAAAATCAAATAAATATACAATCCAATCAAACCAGAAAATATATTGAATCCAGTTTTGTCAAGGTGAAACCATTCACTATATTTAGTATTCTCGTTGATTAATTAATGAACAATATCGATTAAACCCATTCAGAGTAATAAGGACTGTTAGAAGTATTTTCTTTTATTGATTATTTAATAACCAAATAGATTAATCATGATAAACATTTTAATGTTGAAGATGTTATAGAGAAAAGTCTAATATTTATTAAATGTCAAAAATAGTACAATATACAATATGATTATATGTCGTTTACGTTTTATTAAAAATATAATATTGTGTAATTTTATTTTTATATTTGATAAATATTTACATGTTCATGTTTAGACAGTATATATAATTTAAAAATAATATTGTACTCAATGATCTATGTTTATTTTATGTTCCAGAAAATGTTAATTCCTCACGTAACGATTTCTTGAAACTTGCCTTAAAGTTGTTTTACTTTACCAATTCTCTAGTACTTACATTGTCAACTTTGTAAATGATTATATATGGATTTCCATCTTACATATATAATTTTAAGTAAAGACTTTATGATTAAGTTATGATAAGTTTCATAAGCGCCAGTGGCGGATCTTAACCACAAGTTTTGGAGGGGCCAAATAGTATAATTCTTTCATCATTAAATTATTCGATCATTAGTATAATGTTTTAAAAATTGGTTCCTCTAACCGAATAATTTGATCTTTAGTTTAATGTTGTGAAAAATATAATATATCTTGTTTTCATCTTCACGAATAATTTTACTTTTATCATTTTTGAATAATGAATATATTCTTTTATTCTTCATCAATATACCTATTTTTAAAATAATATTAAAAATAATTTATCATACCTTACTAAAAAAATTGAGAAGTGTAAATATTAAAGAA
>Ga0214544_1001408_pt1 | contig 49800 bp, 27 predicted proteins | sample CNSS3metaG_FD_160074 | JGI IMG/M metagenome (GOLD analysis project Ga0214544, IMG submission 160074) | Root nodule microbial communities from cowpea collected in UCLA plant growth center, Los Angeles, California, USA - CNSS3 | ecosystem: Host-associated > Plants > Roots > Nodule | place: USA...
TATTATATTATATTATATTTTATGTGTAAATATATTATTTATTTATATATATATTTTAGATTATTTAATAAATTATAAATAGTTTAGTAATTTAAGCGGGGACGGGTATTTGGGCGGGTATATATATCCCCATCCCCATCCCCATCCCCAGTTGAAAATTTCGGGTATTACCCATACCCATACCCATACCCAGTCAAAGCGGGGATTCCCGTCAAAACGGGGACGGGTTCGGGTGATACCCACGGGCACAGGTTTATTTGCCATCTCTAACCACTTTATTAAAACAATATAAAGATTAAAAAAAACAAAAAACAGAAATCATGAATCCAAAGCACATCCTACCACTACACTAAAAACAACAAAAAATAGAAAAAAAAAACAAAAATAATGTACTTAAAACAAGACTTTTATCTAAATACAGAAATGATCTGTTTGAAAGTACAACTTTTTATATCTATTTACCTATTTATACTGAAACAAAAAAACTATTTTATTTAATTTTTTAAAAATTTAGCTATTTTTGTTAAAATTTCTCCACTCTTCAATGCGCTCTCTTTCTCTATCTATCATAACATTGCATGGTTTTTCCTTCGCCTTTTGGGTTGGTTCTTGTTTAAGACAGATGCTTGTTGTCTAAATGCAACAAAATAGACATTTTTTTTTCATATAAAAATGCAGAAAAAAAAAAAACTTATTGAGGTGCAAGGAAGAAACTACCTTATTTAAATCCACTACAAGTGTTGTTTTAAATCACTTTGCTTTTTCATGTATTGAAAAATAATTGTTTGCTTCTAGAAAAATTAATACAGTTGACAACTCTTTTGATAATATAATAACATATATTAAATTTGTAAATTAAAAATAAATATAAATAAAATATTATTATTTTAGATTGAATGGTTTTTTTAGTAGTGTCTATGGCCACACGTTTTGTACTGTTCCCCCGTTCTCTCTGGCTAGTTAACACCTCATAAATTAATAACAAAGATATCAGTACATCTTATTTTTCTTTTTATATATTTCATTTTCATGTTTTTATGTATTTATGTATTTGAGACCCTTTATAAAAATATTTACATAGAGATTAAAATTGTAGCTATTTGGTTTTAAAAAATAAGAACCGACAACTTGTAATAAATGACAAAGACAAATAATGTTACATAGAGAAAAGGAAACATCATCGGCTATTTTCTAAAGACCCAGACTTCACACCTAACAACGTGAAATTCGTTGAGAGAAATATTTATTTAATATGAGTATTTTTGTTAATTTAATCTCACATTTATGATAATTTTTAAAATATATATTTTATAAAAATAATTTTTAAATAATGCATAATTTTATTGGAGGATATATTATTACATAAATGAATTATTTATCTTAATTTTATGAGTCTTGCAATTCCATTTAAATTTAAGCATTCTACTTAATCTCAATCTTAAGGTTAACGTAAATACTGTAACTTATTTTTGTAAGTCGTACATTTGTTACCACACTTTAATACTTAAAAACATGTTCTCAATTTCTGTCGCTGAAAACAATTTTTTTTTAGATATAATATTTGTATAAACAATGTCACATCATTTAGCTGATAATAAATTGTATTATGCGATTTTTATATAAACAAATACATTTTATTCCACACACTATGATGAATAGGACATTGTTGTTTTGACTATGAATCATGTAGAGAAAAATGCAATAATTACATTTTGGATCGATTGATTGAGATTGTGATTTATCATTCGAAGCCAGCTTAATTTTTCAACATTTCTATTTTTTGAAATTATTTTTAAGAAAACTGTCTAACCACTTTTTAATTGATTATAGAATGAAGTTCAATTTATTTTCTTTTTAAAAAGTTGATTTTGAAAATAATCTATTAAATAAAGTCTAGTTTTTCTCGAGGTTTTTTTCGTAAATGTTGCAATTTTAATCATACTTTCCTAAACTGGTCACCAGGTAGGTCGTGTGAAAATGGTATAACTTAGTCTTGAAGAAGTCGTGCCAAAGTGAAATGATTTTGATTAAGTTGTGCTGAAGTCGTCCCAAATAGCAGAGATTTCAATATCTTTTATGAAGTCGTCACAAAGAGAGACGACTTCACTTAAATTAATTACTTCATCGAAACCAAAGTATTGTCATAATGACACGACTTCAGTATTGAATTAAAAGAAAAGTCTTGTCATAATGGCACGACTTCCGTGTATTGGGCTATAGAGAAAGTCTTGTCGTAATGGCACTACTTCAGTGTGTTGGGCTATAAAGAAAGTCTTACCATAATGGTACGACTTCATTGTTAATATTAATACATACATAAAATAAAAGTTAAAAAAGAGAAAGAATTATTTCGTTATGATAATATTAAATTGAATAAAGAAGTTAAAATTTTTATTGTATATATAAATCATAAAAGATATACAAAGGTAAAGAAAAGAAAAAAGAAAGAGTTTTTTAATAACAAATATATGAGATCCAATAATTTTTTGGTTGATATATACTAAAATAAAAGTAAACAACAAAGTCGGTAAACCGAAGTTACGAGAGTTACATAAAATAAAATTTCAGTATTTATTTGGGCAATTGCTTCTATTTTGACCAATACTTTTGCAAAAAGAACATTTTTTTGGTTTATATGGTAGTGACTAGTCCATTTCGTTGTGGATACGAGTTGTAGTTCGTCATCCTAGTTTGTTGTGTCGCATGTGAGGGTCAAACATTAAATTTGGACCAAGTAGACCAATAATCTTCATTTTTATTCAGCGAAACTAAAGTCATCCCAATATGGTACGACTTCTTCCATTATCAATATAATATTGAAGTCTCTCCAATATGGAACGACTTATTCATTAACAATTTCATAAAAAGTCTTCCCATATTGGCACGACTTTGCTTAGAGTGTCAAGTAAAGTCGTCTCAGTATGACACGACTTCTCAACAACACAGAAGTCTCTCCATGTTGGCACGACTTCAGTTTATTTTAATTAAAATTATCTGATATTGGCATAACTTCTTTATTGTGAAACCGTACCATCTTGGCACGACTTACCCTTCGATGGAATCTAAAAAAAATTTGCACTACTTTAGTAATTACAAAAATAAATTACACCATTGTAGAAAAAAAAAACCTTTTCTCGATCGAGTTCTATTAAAATATTTTTTTATTCTACTGAATGTTAAAAATATTTTATTTTTTCTGTTTAAGTATTTCATTGTTGAGGTTATCTCACTCCTTTCCTCTTGGTCAAATTCACTTATTAGTATGTTTGTAATTTAAAAGAGAAAGAATTAGTTAACATCTGAGTGAGAGGAGATTGTAGATAATAAGATCAAGTTAATGAAAGTAGAGTATTCAATATAATATTTTTTAAATAAAAACTCAATTAAAAATATCAAATTTTAATTAAGCTTAAAATTAGACAAGAATGACTATAAATTAAAATCATGATTAATTATAAAATATTATTTTATAAAATTAGAACTAACATTTAAAAATTAAAATTTAATTGTAAATAATATACAAATTTTCAACATATCAAATTAAAAAAATTTACAATATAATAAAAGTAATTGTAAATGGAAAATGGAAATTATAATTTTATTAGAATAAAAAGCATAAACTTAAATTTCGATAAAAGATTTAAATAGTTGTATATAACGTGGATATTTGAAATTATAATATCGACGAAGATTATCTAAAATAGTTTTATAATTATTATTGTTATACATTACAAAGTATTTCAACATTTCAATACTATATTGGCCAATAAAATTATTATATACATACATACGTGTATCAAATTACTTCACGTGTAAGAATTTTAATATTAAATTTTGTCTTTTCATATCAAATGCATAGGAAAGAGTTAAATAGTTTGAAACAACTATTCTTCGTAGGAGGATAAGGTTTTAAGTATGTGGTGATATGTAAAAAAAACATTATTCACTTATTTTTGACGAGCATTTCAACGATGCTAAAAAATTAAAATACATTGTATTTAAATTATTTGTAATTAAATTTCTTTCAATTTCTAAATAATTTGTTTGGGCAAAAAAATTAAAATACCTTACATTTAAATTTATTGTTTAGATAAAACAATTGAATTGTTTGTGAGATAAAATTTCATTTTAACAATATTTATTTTAGGTTTAATTATGTTTTGAGTTCATGATAAATTTGGAAACCGGCTTGACGACCCAGATGGGTCGGGCAGGCCCGATGACCAAGTCGGACTGATCTAACACGACGACCCAGACAAGTGGGCCGGTTGGGAAACCCAAACGGGTTAGACTAGCCCAACGGCCCATACGGGCCAGTCGTGCTTTCAAGTACGTAGACCTGGCCCAATCTGGTCTATCTGGGTCGTTGGCCTAGCTTGGCCCCACTAGGTCGTCGGGCCCACCTAACGTATTTGGGTAAATGGGCTTGTTTGTGTCATCGGATCTACTCGACCAGTCTATGTTGTTTGGTCGGCTCGACCCCACTAGGTCGTCGAGTCGATCGTTACAGCTTAGGTTGTTGGGTCGGTTGTGCCCATCTAGGTCGTCAGGCAGGTTGGGCCCGTCAAGGTCGTCAGGCCTATGTAGGCCGTTAGACCCGTTTAAGATGTCGGACGTCAAATCGGTCAGGCTTTTCGGGTTGACGGACCAGTCAGTTCCGTCTGAATTGTCAGGCTAGTCGGGTCCGTACGGGTCGTTGTGTCGGTCAGCCTCATTCAGGTAGTTGGGTCGGTCTAGTCTATATGGATCGTTGGGCCTACCAACACCTATATGTCGTTTGGCCCTATCGGTCCGTGTGGGTTGTCGGTGTTGTTCGATTAGTTTGGTTCATCATGCCCACCCGATCCATATTGATCGTCGAGCCTGTCCTTTGTCGTTGAGCATGCCCGACCTGTTTGGGTCATTTTTAGGGTAAGATTGAGTGAGCAGAATTTCATATTCCACCTATTTTAAGGTATATAAATTTCTACTAATTTAGCTAATTGAAATACTTTAAAAAAATGCTTGCATTTTAAATGCTATTTTATTTCTCTATCCATACAAAGAAATCTAAATTCTTTAAAAAGATGACCTTCAAATACCTTTTCCTAACACACCATTATTAGGTTAATTTAAGTTTGTATTTATATATTTAAGTTTGTCATAACGAATAATATGATAGTAAAATAGTATATTCAATAAATAATAAATCTCTTGAAATAACCGGTACATTTTAAAAGAAACAACAAATCTATAAAAAAAAACTTTAAACCTAAATGACCCTTATAAAACCTACTAAAGATACACATATTTATGTATTCTAAACTTAGATTATTACATTATTTGGTTTTTGAGTTATTATTTGATGAGATGGTTGGGAAAATAAAAAATGTATAATTTTTAAAGTTTTTTTTTCTTTTTTTAAATTTTTATATAAATATTTTTATTTGAAGTTTTTTTAGCTAATTTGATTTTTAAAATTTATTGGTGATTTTTATTTATGTGTACATATATTTGAAAAATATATGATAAAAATTAATATTTAATTTTGTATTTATTAATCAAATAATTAAAAGAACTTTTATATATGAAAATATATTCATCTAAATTAAAATAAAAAAACAAAAATTATGACTCCAAAGCACATCCTACCATTACATTAAAAACAACACAAAAAAGAAAAACAAATGTACTTAAAACAATATTTTTATCCAAATGAACAAATTATCATATTGAAAGTACAATTTTTTTATCCTGAAGAAAAAAACATGATTTATCTATTTATCTAATTTTTTAAAAAAAGTTAGCTATTTTTGTTAATTTTCTCCACTCTTCTTACAATGCTCTCTCTCCATCATGGCATTGCATGGTTTTCAGCTCCCTTTTGCATAGTTTAGGACATATTCTTGCTGCATTTACGTATATTTCTTGATGCATCCCTATAATAAGATTTCTATTTTTTTATTTTTAATTTATGAAATTAAAAAAAAATTAGAATATATAACTTGAAAGTAAAAAGTAACTTAAATTATATAATTCAAAAGTTAAATGATTTTTGAATTGTATAGTTTGGACTCAAATGATTTCTAGATTAAGTTAATAACTCTTTACTTCCATATTACACAATTTAAAAATTATTTTAATTTTTAAATTATACAACCTCAAAAACTTTTAAATTTGTAACATATCATTTTAATAACATAATACTACTAAAATAAAATATTTTTTTTATAAAATAAAAAAATAGATAATTCAAGATATATCATATATTAGTAGTCATCCAAAAGATAAGAGTATAATAATATGACAAATATACATTTCAAACTACTATAATATGGTTCTATTCCAAACTATACCTAACATGATCTAATATTTCTCAATGGCTCCAACAATTGACTCCCCATCCGGTGCCCCTATACATGCATCTTCATCTTCTCACACACACCAATAAGGTGATCATTGCAAAAAAGAATAACACAACAAATAACATAACCAACAAATACAAGAGATAAGATAATTTGCAAAAGAGATGTTGTATATCACTAATTTAAGTTATATAACATATCAAGCATTTATAAAGGTATACACTATACAGACAAATACTATCCTAGACTCAATTAAATGTATTGATATCAGACTTTGACAAGTTTTGCACTTGTGGTGACCTTTACTGCTTTGTAGAGTCATTAACAATGAATTTCACAATACCACACACAAGGTTAGTCCTCCCACCGTCATATGAACCCTAAAACCGTTCACAGACTAGGACCTTCTGCTACTCTCACACATAACCTACCATCCTCTATGAGTTTGGATAGTTATTAGAGTGTCAGGATAACCTCTAGTACTTAATTCATACATCAATGTATACAATAAAGGAACTCAAGCCTAATCCACCTTGAATTAGCGCATACCATTCTCAAACAATTCACATGAATAAATAATTACAATAGCAACACTCTAATATCCTTAAACCATATCATAAACACATAAGTCTCATGAAATGGAATGACTAAAAATCTATATTAGTCTCATTCAGCGAGAGCATGCACTCGCCCAAGGAGAAGTACCTAAAGTACCTACTTGCTCATCAATTGGATGTCTCTCTTAGCTAATCTAACACTGAAACAATTTTCGTAATAATTCACCTAGCGGGCGCAAGACACACCCAACGAGAGCACCTCTAAAACTCCTAAGATTTTATTTGAAAAACTTTGCCCAGCGACGTTGGATGTCACCCAGCTGTAGCTAAGTCAATGAGTTCTCTAACTTTCGAGTCTCTAGTGAAAACACTCTCGTCAAGCGACCACCAAGTCGTGAGCTCTCTAAGTTTGGCATCAACGACATCACCCTCGCCCGACTACCAAAGCTTTCAGGAAAATGAATGACACAGACTCGCTCAATGAGTCTACCTCTCGCCCAATGTATCTACATAATTCAAAGACAATTTGTGTTTTTCAAACAATCCTAGCCATACTAGAAAAATCACATCACTATTTCATACCGCACAAAGTCACAAATACATCAATTTCATATTTGAACAACTTATCTTAGTCAAACCAATTCCATTCATAGTACATATAATAGAATATCCCAAAAGTATATGACACACTTACAAATATGAAAATTAGAGGTCATTCACCTCATTCCTACAGTTCACATCAATCAATCATACTAATTGGATACAAAATCACAACTTCAATTTCACAAACAATAATTCAAATGATAGTTAACATGAATAAATAAAATTTTAGTTTCTCTCACCTGTAAAACAACTATAAAGATTCCTAATTTACTAAACTACCTTTAGCTCCACATGATATGCTCTATTTAGACATAAAAATATAATAAACATGATCAAAGCATATCATTATGATTATTGATAAGTAGAGACTTATATTGATGACTCTAAAGACATGTGCAGACAAAGAAAACCTACATGCAAGAGAAAAAACATATTGGACCGAGAATAATGAAGAAAACCAATTTATTCAAAATGAGAAATTAATTTGTTACACTTGTAGAACTCGATACTCTGATCACAAAGATAATCTCTGATTGTCAAACATATGCATGAAAAGATCAAAAACTTAGAGAAAAGACAAAAAATCCTAAAAAAATGGTTTTTAAAGATATTTTTATTTTATGTAAAATAAAATTTAGCTATTATAGAGATTTATATAGGTTAAACCTGTTTATTAAAATATTATAGTGTCATCTTATGAAAAATACCACTACTCTTAAGCCACCTTTTAAATTCTCACATACATATTTCAAAAAATATTTTTATCTTTTAAATTGTACAGTCTAAAAAGAATAAAATAAAAATAATTTTCATAAAAAAATATAGAAAAATAAACTTATGAAGGTGCAAGAACAAACTAACTTATTTAATTCCACCACCAGTGTTGTTTTAAATCACTTTGCTTTTTTATGTATTGAAAAATAATTGTTTGCCTCCAGAAAAAATAATACAGTCGACAACTCCTTTAATAATATAATAATATCTATTAAAATTTTAAATTAAAAATAAAATAAATATAATTAAAATATTATTATTTTAGATTGAATGTTTTTTTAGTATGTCTGTGATCACTCTTTTTCTTCTATTCCCCCATTATCTCCGACTAGTTAACCCCACAAATTAATAACATATCAATGTCATTCAATTTTCTCATAATTTATCTTATTTTTCTTTTTATACATTTCATATTTCATGTGTTTATGTATTTGAAACCCTTTATAAACAATATTTAAATAGAGATTAAAATTGTAGCTATCATTAGGTACTTCCAAAAGACCCACTTGATGTTCACATCTCATACATTTCACACCTAACACAACGTGGAAGTGTTGCGGAATTGAATTTTCTTTTCTAATTTTTTATCAGATATATTTAAATAGATATTTAGATTTGAAGCTAATTGGGTTAGAAAAAGATGAATTGACAATTTGTAATTAGACCTCTTAAAATGGATTAGAATTCACAAGCTAATTTGGTCTATTACATATTCGAGTGAATTGGGTTGAAATTTTTTTATAAATTTTAATACGAGTTGATTTTTTATTCGACTTATTTAGAATCCGATTCATCTGGGTTGAATCCGTGGTGAACCGGATTGGCTCACCAACCCGCAAATAAAAAGTCACGCAAGTGCTTTTTGTTTAATTGGGCTTTGTATTTGGGTCAGGTTATATTGCTTTTTTATCCAACACATAGAAAATTTGGTATTTTTTTGATTTTAGTTTATATTTGGATTGTATTTAAATTTATATAGATTTTAATTATAACTATAATTTAGTTTTGACTGAAAAGAAAATGCTTTTTTAATTAACTGAACCTTGAACCTGTGAGCTAACTCATTTAACTCACTAATCCGTAATTGGTCGAATTAAATTTGAATTTTTTTTATTCAATAATAAGTAAGTCAGATTAAATTAAAACATTAAATAATCAACATATGATAGATCAATCCAGATCTAAACTAAGTTATCCATTTTCAAAACTTTACCTCTAACCAATTACGAAGACAAATTACACATAGACCCACTAAGACTATATTTTCATGAGTAGACCAAATCTAAGTGATATCTGTGGTTTAAAAGTCAAAATGTTGGTGCTGGAATTCGGATCTAAAATGCTGAATTTGATTCTTTCTACTCGTGGAGAAACGATAAACTCGTGTCTTTATTCTTCTAAAATTCGCATGCCTGAAAGTCTTCCAAAACAGGATCTTTATCCTCTCTCACAAACCAGATTACTCTGGAATCAATATCCGCTCCTCGCGGAATTGGTTTCTTAATATTAATGACGATAGATGTATTCGTCATAGTTTTAGCATTACGGTAAATTCGTGTCAAATATATATAACAACAGATTTGGATGTTTTTTTTTAAAAAAAAAAATATATATATATATATATATTTAAAATAAGAAATATAAATTTAAACTTTTATATTTAGAAAAATGGAAATTTTTTTAGAAATTTTTTTTATTTAGAACAAACTATAAAATAAAAATTTAAAAATATAACAAAATATCAAATTTTTTAACTGAAATTTATAAAAATTTTAAAATAGAAAAAAATATTAAAATTGATTGAAAAATTTTTTACTTAGGAAAAATATAAAAGTAGAATTCGGACCTTTTCAATGCAACTTTTTTAAATTTGTTTAAATTTTATGAAGTTTGCGTATTATAAAATTTTGTTTTTTTAGTAGATATTTTGATAGGTATATTTATTTATTGAAAATGATTAATTATAAGTTTAAAATTTTTATAGTATAATAAAAATATTGTTATTTAAAAATTAGTTAAGAGTAAAAAGTTAAAATTCAAAAAATCAAATTTAAATTCAAATTAGATATTTTTTCAAGTTATTGGTTGTTTAAATTAAAGTTAATAATTAGAAAAAATAAATTATTTAGTCATAATTTTTTTATTTAAAAGGTTAGTAATAGTGTCTAGTGAAATAATAATAAAAAACAACATGAATTAAAGTATTTGATTTGAATTAAATTTGACAAATGTATATTTATATAGTTAAAATAATTTATTTTATAAAAAATTTGGTGTAATGGGTTAGAATAATAAAGTTAAATAATAAGCTAATTGAAAGTGTAAGGTTTGAATTTATCGTAGCATGTAATAATGTAAGATGAGGTTGTGACATTGGTGGGTGCCACTAAGGTCAAGTCTTTATATGTATATGTATGATTATTTAGCTTGCTTTTGAATAATTGATCGACTAAGAACTGTCAAATTCTTAAAAATTAAATCATAAAAGCTGTGCTTCCATAATAGATGGTGCAACTGGTTCATATAGTACACATTTTGAACGAGGAATGAAATAAAAATATAAAAAAAATATAGACCAAAGAAACATGAATAATAATAATAATAATAAAGTATGTTAGCTAGATAGTGAGAAACAAGGTAAAAGTAAATAAATGAATTATATAAAATATTGTATAACAGTTATAAAATGTATCTTTTTAATAAAATAGTTTTAACCTATAAATTATTCATAACATCTAGGTATCATAAGCTTTTTAAAATTAAAGAAAAAAAATAGAGATAATTTCCCCCCATTTCACATGAGAACTTAGAAAGAAAATATTTTTGTTCGATCAAGCAAAAATAACTGTCATCATTGTATTTTTCTCCTCAAACAAGCTGTACAAATATAACATTTTTTCCACCAATTTTCTTATAATTACGGTAACACATTTTAGATAATTTAAAATAGAACTATTTAATATCTTTTATCAGCATAAAACTATTTAATTGATATTTGTGGTATATATTTTTTCAAGCATAGATAACTATGATGATAAGATGGGAATAGACATGTCGGATAAACATGGTGATAAGATGGGAATATACATGTACCATAGTAATTATGTCTTCGAGGAAGAAGAACAAATTTATTGTTCCTATTTATTTCGTGATATTTTTAAATAATTTGTTTCTGTTCTTTTTTTATTTTAGAAAGGAAGACTTAATTTATACGTAGTTATTATCTATTTTCAAAATTTTAAATAGAATTTGGGAATATAATGAATAAATACATATAACTCTAACATCATCAAAATATTTTTAGTTTACTTTATGGTTGGGAAAATATCTTAATCATCCCTTTTGTCGGCAAGAGAAGGTTGTTGGTGTGACCATAAAAGGGGTACAAGGTAGATGAGTTGGAGTCACAAAAAGATCAACATCATGTCTTGGATCTCTGTTACATCACTCCCCATTCCCCTTTCTTCATCATCTTCTTCTTCCTTCCCACACCTCACCAAACATCGCAAACCAAAACGCCACCATCTCTGCAAAGTCTCATGCCACACCAACCACGATGTACCAAATGAAGAACCAAAAGCATCACACAATAGGAGGAACGTTCTGATTGGGTTTGGAGGACTGTACGGTGCCTCCACTCTTGCAGACAATCCTTTCGCCATTGCTGCTCCAACTTCCCCTGACTTGAAAGGTTGTGGCCTACCAGAGTTACCAGAAGGTGTACCACCCACCAAATGTTGCCCTCCAAAATATTCAAACATCATAGATTTCAAGTTTCCACGACCCAGAAGAACCCCTAGGGTTAGACCAGCTGCTCAGTATGTGGATGATACCTACGTAGCCAAGTATAAGAAAGCTCTGAGTAAGATGAAAGCCCTTCCTCCTGATGACCCTCGTAGTTTCACCCAACAAGCTAATGTCCACTGTGCTTACTGCAATGATGCCTATCACCAAGTTGGGTTCCCTAAAATTGACTACAAAGTCCACGATTCCTGGCTATTCTTCCCTTTCCATCGTTGGTACCTTTATTTCTATGAGAGAATACTGGGAAGCTTGATTAATGACCCAGATTTTTCTATTCCATATTGGAACTGGGACAACCCTTACGGTGGCATGGTAATCCCTTCCATTTTCACAGATACAAACTCCCCTCTATATGACCCTCGCAGGAATGTTGATCATCAACCACCAACTCTTGTAAACCTAGACTACAACAAAAACAAAGACTCCAGTCAAAGTCCAAAACAACAAATCTCTAATAACCTCGCTACAATGTATAAAAGTGTTGTCTCGTGTGGGAAAATCCCATCGCTCTTCCTAGGAAGCCCTTATCGTGCTGGTGGTGAACCTGGGGGTGCTGGGTCCTTAGAGACTGTTCCTCATACTCCAGTTCACGTTTGGACTGGTGATCCGAGACAGCCTCACCGTGAGGACTTGGGAGTCTTCTATTCAGCTGGAAGAGACCCCCTTTTCTATGCTCACCATGCCAACGTCGATAGAATGTGGAACATATGGAAAACATTACCACGTGGGAAGAGAAGGGATTTCACAGATAAGGATTGGCTGGAATCTATCTTTTATTTCTATGATGAGAACAAGAACCTTGTGCGTGTAAAGGTGAAAGATTCATGTGACACGAAAAAGTTGGGGTATGTTTACAAAGATGTTGAAATTCCATGGCTCGGCGAGAAGCCTAAGCCCAGAAAACCTAAATCTAACGCTAAAGCTAAGAAGAAGGTGTCATTTGCAGAAAGTTTTGGAGTTAGTGCAGCACGAGCCGCTGAGGCTACGAGTGTAACGTTTCCTCTGACTTTGAATTCAAAGGTAACCACTGTTGTGAAGAGGCCAAAGCTGTCGAGGAGCACGGAGGAGAAGGAAGAAGAGGAAGAAGTGTTGGTGATTGACGGAATTGAGTTTGATATGGAAAAAGCTTTGAAGTTTGATGTGTTTATCAACGACGAAGATGAAAAGGAGATCAAACCAGGCAATAGTGAGTTTGCAGGAAGCTTTGTGAGTGTGTCACATTCTATGCAGAGCAACAAGAAGGTCAAAACCTGTCTTAGACTGGGAATAACGGATTTGTTAGAAGACTTGGACGCTGAAGATGATGATACCATTGTGGTGACGTTGGTGCCAAAATACGGTGGACCTGTCACAATTCAGGACATAAAGATAGAGTTTGCAACGGAATGAAAAATAATTATGGCATGCTTGAAAAGGTGTTTTCAATATCCATTTGAACCTTCAAATGGTTTCAACATTGTATTCAAATTTTACTATTCCATGGCAAAACTTTCAATATGGCAGCGCGGTGTTAATCTATGTTCTTTCTCGTCATCCTAAAATCATATCTACTGCTGAGCAGAGAAGCTGAAATGCTTGTGTGCAAGTTTCTTTCTTGTTATTCCTCTGCAGTTGTTTCAAGTTGTTATTCCTCTTTACTGTTTGCACTCCTTTTAATATTCTGTCATTTTTTGCTTTCTACTTATTTTTTGTCTGGTTTATTTGCTTATCTGTTTATTGGGTTTTTACTGATTTCACCCGCGTTTTCTTTACATGCACCACACATTAAATTAATTAATTGTACTTCATACACCAAGTTCTACTATGCGCACTCCACGTTTTATAACTAATTTCTGTTGGTTGCACTCTCATGCTTTATGAGTCACAAACCATATTTACACTATCATTTTCAAGTTATTTTTCAAGTTAAGCTTTTATTCATACTTTTACCTTTCTTATGATTCGTAATTCATATTATCATTTTCAAGTTAAGTTTTTTTTTATTTTAATCATACTTCTACCTTTTCTTATGTTTAGCTATTCATATCTTTTTTAGCTATTCATATCTTTTAAGTATGCACTAACTTTTATTAAAACAAAATAATAACAATTCTATTTTAGAGTAATAATGCCAATAACGTTTTTCACATATATTTTTAAGTTTATTTTAAAATTGTTTAAAATTGTTTTGAATGTTTTTTTAATATATTTTAATATTCTAAATAATTTTGGATGTACTTCCAATCTTATTATTTCAAAATTTTAGACCATTTAGATGTACTTCTAATTTGGTTATTTTCAATATTTTTAAACTATTTTAGATGCACTTCTAATTTGGTTAATCTAATATTTTTAATTATTTTGGATGTATTTCCAATTTGATTATTTTAATATTTCTAAACTACTTCAGATACACTTCTAATTTGGTTATTCTACTTCGGATGTACTTCCAATTTGGTTATTTTAATATTTTAAATTACTTTATATACGTCTCTAATCAAATTATTTTCATATTTTAAAATCACCTTACATATACTTCTAATTTGGTTATTTTAAAATTATTGGAAATATCTTTTTTACAAAATGTTAAACTAAAAATTAAAATCTTTTCTCCTCACAAATATTTCCTACAAAAGTTTTCTACCGACAAACGTTTTCCAACGAACTACGTGATCCCTGATTCTCCATTATTAATGGAAATACGTAGGACTGAGGTTAATCCTTGTCGGGTTCATTTTCCAAAAATCCAAAATATTTCAAAAGTGTTTTGTAAATAATCTTTTGTCTAGAACTACGTGGTCTCTGATTTTTTATTTTAAATGGAAATACATAGGATCGAGATTAATTCTCACCAGGTCCAAAAGTTAAAATATATATATATATATATATATATATATATATTTTTTTTGTTTCTTTTATACACTTTTAGTTTTATTTCTGGGGAAAATAAACATTTATAAAAATCACATCTATTTTGCATATTTAATTAAAGGTACCGTCTTAGGACAGACAGACGTTATAGGGTGCTAGTACCTTCTCTACACGTAACTGATTCCCGAGTAATTTTCCAGAATAAACTATGGTGACGACTTCAAACTCTGTTTTTCAACTATTTATCCCTTAGTCACCGTCCCGTCGCGATTTAGGTTGAGACATATAATTTGTAATATTACATCAAATTTCTAAATTATTATTATTTTAAAATTATAAAAGTAGAATCTCTATGACTAAAAAAATCGGGTTTTTTATTATTTTATTCAAATTGATCGTAATATATAAATTTTTAAAATAATAATACAAATAAATCATACATAAAAAATTGACTTCAGAATAAAGAAATCATATTACTTAAATACGTTTTTAAAACAATAAAAAATAAGTCATATTTTGAAATACATACTTTTAGTTTTTGTTAGCAGTCCCACTTTATTATAAAAACATATTTTAAGACTTTTTAGCTAATTTGATTTTTAAAACTTATAGGTGATTTTTATTCATATATACATATATTTGAAAAATATATGATAATAAATTAATATTTAACTCTTTATTATTAATCAAATAATTAAAAGACTTAAAAAAAGTAAAGTCCTACTAATGAAGTACCACTTTATTAAAACAATATAAAGATAAAAAAAAAAAACAGAATACAGAAATCATGAATCAAAGCACATTCTACCACTACACTAAAAACAACAAAAAATAGAAAAAAAAAAACAAAAATAATGTACTTAAAACAAGATTTTTATCTAAATACAGAAATGATCTGTTTGAAAGTACAACTTTTTATATCTATTTACCTATTTATACGGAAACAAAAAAAAAAACATAATTTACCTATATATTTATTTTTTTTAAAATTTAGCTATTTTTGTTAAAATTTCTCCACTCTTCTTTCTTACAATGCGCTCTCTTTCTCTATCTATCATAACATTGCATGGTTTTTCCTTTGCCTTTTGGTAGGTTCTTGTTTCAGACAGATGCTTGTTGTCTAAATGCAACAAAATAGACATTTTTTTATATAAAAATGCAGAAAAAAAAAACTTATGGAGGTGCAAGGAAGAAACTACCTTATTTAAGTGTTGTTTTAAATCACTTTGCTTTTTCATGTATTGAAAAATAATTGTTTGCTTCTAGAAAAATTAATACAGTTGACAACTCTTTTAATAATATAATAACATATATTAAATTTGTAAATTGAAAATAAATAGAAATAAAATATTATTATTTTAGATTGAATGGTTTTTTTTTGTAGTGTCTATGGCCACTCGTTCTGTACTGTTCCCCATTCTCTCTGGCTAGTTAACACCTCATAAATTAATAACAAAGATATCGCTACATCTTATTTTTCTTTTTATATATTTCATTTTTTATGTATTTATGTATTTGAGACCCTTTATAAAAAATATTTACATAGAGATTAAAATTGTAGCTATTTGGTTTTAAAAAATAAGAACCGACAACTTGTAATAAATGACAAAGACAAATAATGTTACATAGAGAAAAGGAAACATCATCGGCTATTTTCTAAAGACCCAGACTTCACACCTAACAACGTGAAATTCGTTGAGAGAAATATTTATTTAATATGAGTATTTTTGTTAATTTAATCTCACATTTATGATAATTTTTAAAATATATATTTTATAAAAATAATTTTTAAATAATGCATAATTTTATTGGAGGATATATTATTACATAAATGAATTATTTATCTTAATTTTATGAGTCTTGCAATTCCATTTAAATTTAAGCATTCTACTTAATCTCAATCTTAAGGTTAACGTAAATACTGTAACTTATTTTTGTAAGTCGTACATTTGTTACCACACTTTAATACTTAAAAACATGTTCTCAATTTCTGTCGCTGAAAACAATTTTTTTTTAGATATAATATTTGTATAAACAATGTCACATCATTTAGCTGATAATAAATTGTATTATGCGATTTTTATATAAACAAATACATTTTATTCCACACACTATGATGAATAGGACATTGTTGTTTTGACTATGAATCATGTAGAGAAAAATGCAATAATTACATTTTGGATCGATTGATTGAGATTGTGATTTATCATTCGAAGCCAGCTTGATTTTTCAACATTTCTATTTTTTGAATTATTTTTAAGAAAACTGTCCAAAAACTTTTTAATTGATTATAGAATGAAGTTCAATTTTTTTTAAAAAAGTTTTGATTTTGAAAATAATCTATTAAATAAAAATAAAGTTTAGTTTTTCTCAATCGAGTTCTATTAAAATATTTTATTTTACTGACTGTTAAAAGTATTTTATATTTTATATTTAAGTATTTTATTGTTGAAATTATCTCACTCCTTTTTTCTCGGTCAAATTCATTTATTAATATGTTTGTATTACTCCTTTTTTCTCGGTCAAATTCATTTATTAATATGTTTGTATTTTGAAAGATAAAGAATTAGTTACCTTCTGAGATATTGTACATAATTAATAAGATCAAGTTAATGAAAATATGGTATTCAATATAATATTTTTTTAATAAAAACTCAATTAAAAATATCAAATTTTAATTAAGCTTAAAATTAGATAAAAATGACTATAAATTAAAATTGAAAGATGATTAATTATAAAACATTATTTTATAAAATTAGAACTAACATTTAAAAATTAAAATTTAATTGTAAGTAATATACAAATTTAAAAAATTTACAATATAATAAAAGTAATTGTATAGGGAAAATGGAAATTATAATTTTATTAGAAATAAAAAGCATAAACTTAAATTTGGATAAAAGATTTCAATAGTTGTATATAACGTGGATATTTGAAATTAATGTCGACGAAGATTATGTAAAATAGTTGTATAATTATTATTGTTCTACGTTACAAAGTATTTCAACATTTCAATGGTCAATAAAATTATTATATATGTGTGTATCAAGTTATTTCACGTGTAAGAATTTTAATATTAAATGTTGTCTTTACATATCAGACACACAATAAATTATTTGAAACGAATATTCTTCGGAAGAGGATAAGGTTTTAAGTATGTGGTGATATGTAAAACAAAAAACATTATTCACTTAACAATTTTATGCTTATATTATTTTTGATGTCGGTCATTTCTTCGTCATGGTTTAATATATTAAGAAGAGAATTACAAGGTTAATTTAATTTTACAAAATTTATTTTTAAAGATGAGATTAGATAATAATAAATAATATAATAATAAAATGGTAAATTTATATCTATTGTTTTAACCTTGAATATCCTCTCAGAAAAGAAAAACATTTGGCCTGTGTTCGTTTGAAGGTGAGTAGATTTGTGAGCGAAGATAATAGGCAGCCTGCCGTGTTCGTTTGAAGAAATGCATGCAGAAGTGAGAGCGAAGAAACGAGAGATAGACGAATTTTGGTATCTCGCCTATTATGCGCGGATATGAGAGGAATTGCTGTAACTTTTACATTTTTACCCTTCATATCTGTATCACGTGCCATGCATTCTGAGGGCTAAATGGTAATTTAATTATTACTTTTACTAAAACATATTTTTTAATCTATCACATCAATCAAATCTTTTTCAAACTCTCACAAACTTTACTTTCAAATTCACTCACCATCACTTCTAAATCCCTTAAAAAAAACAACACAAATTTCACTCTTAAATCAATTCAAACCCTTCCACTCACTCTCTCTCAATCCCTCTCCTTCAAGTGAACACAGCCTTGGTTTTGGAGTTATTAATTGATGTGATCCCTTTTCTTATTTGGGCAAGAGCAAGGGTGTTGCAGTGTGAGTGAGCATAAAAAGGGGTATGAGGTAGATGAGTTGGAGTCACAAAAAGATCAACATCATGTCTTGGATCTCTGTTACATCACTCCCCATTCCCCTTTCTTCATCATCTTCTTCTTCCTTCCCACACCTCACCAAACATCGCAAACCAAAACGCCACCATCTCTGCAAAGTCTCATGCCACACCAACCACGATGTACCAAATGAAGAACCAAAAGCATCACACAATAGGAGGAACGTTCTGATTGGGTTTGGAGGACTGTACGGTGCCTCCACTCTTGCAGACAATCCTTTCGCCATTGCTGCTCCAACTTCCCCTGACTTGAAAGGTTGTGGCCTACCAGAGTTACCAGAAGGTGTACCACCCACCAAATGTTGCCCTCCAAAATATTCAAACATCATAGATTTCAAGTTTCCACGACCCAGAAGAACCCCTAGGGTTAGACCAGCTGCTCAGTATGTGGATGATACCTACGTAGCCAAGTATAAGAAAGCTCTGAGTAAGATGAAAGCCCTTCCTCCTGATGACCCTCGTAGTTTCACCCAACAAGCTAATGTCCACTGTGCTTACTGCAATGATGCCTATCACCAAGTTGGGTTCCCTAAAATTGACTACAAAGTCCACGATTCCTGGCTATTCTTCCCTTTCCATCGTTGGTACCTTTATTTCTATGAGAGAATACTGGGAAGCTTGATTAATGACCCAGATTTTTCTATTCCATATTGGAACTGGGACAACCCTTACGGTGGCATGGTAATCCCTTCCATTTTCACAGATACAAACTCCCCTCTATATGACCCTCGCCGGAATATTTATCATCAACCACCAACTCTTGTAAACCTAGACTACAACAAAAACGATCAAGTCTGTCTAAATCCAAAACAGCAAATCTCTAATAACCTCGCTACAATGTATAAAAGTGTTGTCTCGTCTGGGACACCATCGCTCTTCCTAGGAACCTCTTATCGTGGTGGTGGTGAACCTGGGTGTCCTGGGTCCTTAGAGAGAGTTCCTCATACTCCAGTTCACGTTTGGGCTGGTGATACGAGACAGCCTCACCTTGAGGACTTGGGAGTCTTCTATTCAGCTGCAAGAGACCCCCTTTTCTATGCTCACCATGCCAACGTCGATAGAATGTGGAACATATGGAGAACATTACCAGGTAAGAAGAGAGTGAATTTCAAAGATAATGATTGGCTCACATCTAGCTTTTATTTCTATGATGAGAACAAGAACCTTGTGCGTGTAACGGTGAAAGATTCACTTGACACGACAAAGTTGGGGTATGTTTACCAAGGTGTTGAAACTCCATGGCTCGACCAGAGGCCTAAGCCCAGAATTCCTATACCTATAGCTAAAGCTAAGAAAAGTTTTGGAGAGGCTACGAGTGTAACGTTTCCTCTTACTTTGAATTCAAAGGTAAGCAGTGTTGTGAAGAGGCCAAAGGTGTCGAGGAGCGAGGAGGAGAAGGAAGAAGAGGAAGAAGTGTTGGTGATTGACGGAATTGAGTTTGATATGGAAAAAGATTTGAAGTTTGATGTGTTTATCAACGACGATGATGAAAAGGAGATCAACCCAACCAATACTGAGTTTGCAGGAAGCTTTGTGAGTGTGCCACATACTCATATGCACAGAAACAAGAAGGCTAAATCCTGTCTTAAACTGGCAATGACGGAATTGTTAGAAGACTTGGAAGCTGAAGATGATGATACCATTGTGGTGACGTTGGTGCCAAAATACGGTGGACCTGTCACAATTCAGGACATAAAGATAGAGTTTGCAACGGAATGAAAAATAATTATGGCATGCTTGCAAAGGTGTTTTCAATATCCATTTGAACCTTCAAATGATTTCATCATTGTATTCAAATTTTACTATTCCATGGCAAAACTTTCAATATGGTTGCGTGGTGTTAATCTATGTTCTCTCTCATCATCCTAAAATCATATCTACTGCTGATCAGAGAACCTGAAATGCTTCTGTGCAAGTTTCTTTCATGAAATTCTCTGCAGTTGTTTCAAGTTAGTTTCTATTTTATGAGTAGAAAGAATACATCGTTATAATTGACACCTCTGTACAATCAACATGTATTTTTCTTTAAATTGTATAATCAATTTTTGGAATTCTATTGTTTTATTCAAAAATTATTTTACAATAACAATGATGAAAGTTCAAAGAAAAAAAAATATCAATACTAAATTGATATCTTTAATATATACAAATTTTAATGTTTTAATTATCGTTTATTGGTGGAACAATTATCAAAATAATAGTATTGATGCAAGAAATATTAGTTTAAAATTTAATTTTCTATGTCTATAGTTTTTGGTTAAACGTCTGAAAATAAAGTTATTTTCTAAAATGATTAATTTATTTAATTATTTTAATTATTTTTATTAAGATTAAATTTATTTGCATTATTATATTACTATGAAATTTATTTGAATTATGTAATATCCCGTTTAATAGTCTTTCAAGCTACTAAACAAAATATCATATTATGATAAGGCAAAGCAGATAGTCAGAAAAGTCGTTCAAGAGTTTAATACAATCATCCTAAAACAACCTGTTTTAAACCGTTGTACTATTCTCTAAAGCAAACTTAAGGAGAATATAATTTATACATCCCAAAATGCTTTCTTCTAAAAACATAAGTTCGAAAACAAAAGAACACCAGGAATCACAGGTCAGGTCCGGTCCGAGGGAGGAGTACCATCACCTAAATTCTTCTCTGCTCACACCAAGTCGTAGGTGGTCATCGCAAAAGAAGACGTTCAAGGAAAAACATGCCAGGCAAAAAGGGTAAGCTAACAACTCATATAATAAGAAGTGAATTTTACATAAATAAAATAACAAACAATTTTACACACATCATAATTAAATCAAGTCACTATTACAAGACACACAAGTACTCGACTCTAACTCAATATCCGGATTATGTAAACAAATTGGATTTCTTGGTAGCTTGCACCTGTGAAGGTTCCTAAACTCTGCAGAGTTTAGGCTCAAGGGGTTATCACCCAACCACTCCCAAGGTAAGTCCCCTTTGCGTCTATAACTGATTGGGTCCATAGACTAGGACCTCCTGCTACTCCTCACGACATAACCCATCACACCCTACATGAGTCTCAATGGATTATTGGAGCGTCAGGATGCTAACCAAAACTGAGTCCTTAAATGTTTACACACACTAAGTACTTTTCCTAGGAATTCCCATGAAATCCTAGTTCATCTCATCCCTTCACAATTCTCATTTCACCCACTTTCCTCATACAATTATATGCATACACTACACATCATCATCATCCAACATATTGTAAGCAAACATCATCTTTTCTCAATCCATACAACTATCATTCATTTAGAATAGAGAAGAAAACATAACCCTGCAGTGAAATTCGCCTAAGCTAGCGAATCTCTCCTAGGCTAGGAAGTAGTCTCGCTTAGACGAACTACCCCCGTCTGGGCGAGACCCCTTACAGTGGGCAACTCGAACACCTGAGCGAGTTCTCGCTCAGGCCAGGCTGGTTCGCTTAGACGAGAAGATGTCTCGCTCAGGCGACCCCAGCTCGCCTAGGCGAGACCTCGCGTAACAATCAGAGGCGACTTCCTGATACTTTCGCTTAGGCGAGAGCCACTCGCCTAGGCAAAATTATCAGGTTTTCCACACTGTTCTTCACATGCAATGTTACGAAATCCACACCACAATCCAATTACACATCACAAGCAGTTCAAAAAGGAAATTAAACTAAGGATCATCTCATCCAAACATACAAGGAACCTAATTACTCAAAATTTGATCGAAGGTTGGCTTCCCTTACCTCTTTTGCTAAGATTGAGCTTGGTGGAATTTGAAATGAGCACCAAGGAGGCAGAGGTCTCAAATTAACCTAGAATTTCATCACCAAGGCACAGAGAAGAGGGGATTTCATAAATAACTCAGAATTCAGGGATGAACAGATGGGTTCTAGATGGAATTGAATTAAAATGGAAAAACAGAACCTATCGAGGAGGAAGGGAACTGAGGGACGAAGCACCAGAGGGTCCAGCTGAGTCTGATCTTGCAGAATCTGGTCACAGAACATAAGGAATTGGTGAGGGAATTAAGGGACTAGTAGAAACAGGAGGGAAGAACTGATAGCAGAGAGGGAGAGTGGAAGCTTATGTTTCTGATTGTTTAGAGAGAAAGAGGAAAGATGGTTTTGTAATTAAGGGGTTTAACAAATTATGTTCTAAATTAATTTTTTGAGTTTATATTCTGAAGAATTATCTTAAAATATTTTATTTAAAATTAAAAAAAGAAAAAGAAAAATATCTGAGTATAAAATAAATTGTATGTTTTTTTCGCAAATATCTAACATATAACGAGATATGTAACGAGATTGATTTATTAAGACTCATTTTATTGAATGAAAGCTTTTGCTTTGTGAAAGAATTTCTCTTTAGGTATATTTCAGTAGAACTATTTTTGAATTTATAGTTCAAGATAACAAATCTTCATCTCCATTTTCTATTCTTCATCATTTGGTAGGAAACAATGGAAACGATTCAATCTCTTGATAGGTGTTCATTAAGAACATACTTGACTTCATCTAGCAACTTTTCCATTTTCAATACTAGTGATTTTATAGAACATGTTCTCTTTAAGGTGAACAAACTCTTCTTGGTGTTTTGTAATATCCTAGAATCACAAACAATTAAGAGTCATGTGGAATGAACACCATTAGTCTATCCTTTCAACGTCACCCCACTATATATGATAAGGAAAATTATTTTTTTACAATTTTTTCGACGAACTTTTGACAATGTTGACATGGCAGTACCTCATTGGATGAAAAAAATGTTTGGTGTGGCTTAAAAATAAAAGAGAAATGTTTGGTATGACTTGAAAAAAAAAGCTTTATCAAACTTTATTAAAAAAAAGTTTGTCAAAGTATCATAGTCCATACGATAAAAAACTAAGATGGTTAATTTCTACTAGAATTGTGTTACCATGCCCAAAGAGTCTATCAAGGTGTTACCTTCTTCTACCAATCATGACAAAAGCTCTCTAATATGTTATTCCTTCTTAGAGAGAACAAGTAATGTTCAATAAATAGCCTCTGTCTACCCCATATTATCAGTCCATCTTCATTTTCAAAGGACTTCAAACCAAACTCCTCGTTAAGTCATTTTGAAATAAGAAGTAAAAAGGTAAAATTTAAAATTTAGTTGTTAAAAAATTATTTTTCTGGTTAATACTACTAGAATCACTACTAAAAAAATTTATATTTCTTGTTAATTTTGTTTTAAAATTTTTTTTGTAGGAAATACTTACATATTTTGTTGTGAAAAAAAATTTGTAAGAAATTGCTACCAATTTTTTTGCAAAATAATTTATATAAAACACTTTTCGCAACAAATTTTGTAGAAAATACTTGTAAATTTTATAATTTTGATAGAAATAATTACTCATAAAGAAATTACCTGTCAGTTCAGATTCTTATAAAAAATGTCAGAAAAAAATCGCCAATTGGAACATGAAAATGTGACTGAATTGGTCCTAGTTACTCTTCGGAACGGAATAGAAGAAGGGGAGAGATTCTCGAACCGAACTAGGAAACGGATCCAATGACTTAAAAAAAACTTGAACGAGGAGCCATATGAAGTGAAAATCTCGTGTACGATTCTGTAGAGTGGCAATAAGGGTGACTTATCTGTCAACTTTTCCATTATTACACTCAAAAAACCAAACTCTGCCTTATGTAAAGTTGCTAGAGTACGCTTAACCTCTGAATTTGAAGTTACTGCTTATATTCTTATAAAAAATGTTCGAAAAAAATAATTTCTTACAAATTTGTTTAAGAAATTTGTAAAAAAAAATCTTGTGTAATATGAAAATTTTTAGTAATAAAAAAAAAAGTTACAAGAGGATTTATTTAAACGGTTGATGCTGATGAGTAGAAAATTAGTTTTGCACTTATTAGCATTTTCCGTTTTCTTTTGTTTGAAATAATAAAGACAATTGGTTGCATTTTAAAAGTGATTTCAATATACCAAATCTCAGTAGAATTGGTAGAAGCATCATCATCAATTTTTTTTCAACAAAAATATGTTGAATGATCGATACAACTAATATGAACGCAAAAGGGATAAAAGGGAGTTTATCGCTGTAAAATAAAGTTCCTATCAGTACTAAAAAATTTTATATTGAATTTTTTTTTTGTAAATTTGTTAAAAAAATTTATATGAAAAGACTTTTTCTTGCTATTTTTTTTAAAAATTTTAACTGACAAGTAATTTTTTTGTAGATAATTATTTTTTATAAAATTATAAAATTTGCAAGTATTTTTTATAAAATTTGTTACGAAAAATATTTTATATAAAATATTTTAAAAAAGAGTTGGCAGCAATTTTTTGAAAATTTTTTTATAATAAAATTTATAAGTATTGTTTTAAAAATATTAAAAATAAAATTGAAAGGAAATATAAGTTTTTTTTATTAATATATATATACATGTATATAATAAATATACATAGAGAGAAAACTAAAGTGGTGAAAATACAGGCTTAGGCTTAGGCTTAGCTTCATGCTTCAGCAGTGTTGTGGTAAATATTTCATAACTCTACAAGCATGACTAAATCCTATCAAAATTTAAAAATTAGAACTCCAAATCGGCGACGATCATTAATATACAAATGGCTTTGACACTAAAATGGGGGTTCACGATGGGTATGCAGAAAGAACCTCACCATGTCGTTTTTTACTCCAAATACAAAGCATAAGTGCAACTATATATATAAATTTATATAAATAATCATTTGTGTCATGGTTGGTTGGGTTTGGGGTTGGGGTTGGGTTCACTCTCTATCTCTTGTGCCAATTCTCTTGTTAGGTTGTCAGCACGATCATCAAGCCCACCAGCGAAGGTGTACACCCTGAATGCAAATTGAAACGCTTTCCAAAGCAACGATGCACCTGATTTTTTCGATCCATCTTTGTTAGTACCAGAGTTGCGCTTCTCCTGCATTCAGTTTCACCAAATACAGAGAAAGTAAATTTAGTTTCATTGTTTGGTAAAAAGTTCTGTGATGTGTTGTGTTGATCTCCTTTGTTCTAACTTTGATATACCTTTAGTGATAACTCCATGCAGTTGGAGGAAACGTCCACCAACGCTTCCTTGATCTTTATGAGAATGTGGAAGTCAAATTCGATGTTGTGACCCTTAAATTTCTTAGATTCATCATCTTTGGTTCGATCCAAAGCATCTAGTTCTGTCTTAATCTGTATTTTGCTCTTTTGGGGTTAGAATTTAGAAATGAATTTACAGTGAGTGAAATGAATTTGATGATTTTGGATTACCTTGCTGAAATATTTTTCAACCTTGTCCAGTTGCTGAGCCATGGGAGGCACTATTTTCCAATTTTGAAGCTCGGTGAGTATTGAGTGCAATTTATTGTACAGTGCTGCTGACATTCTCAAAGCTTCCAGCTTCTTTGTGGGGAATCCTTCAAACCTTGATAGCACCTATGTAGCAACGGAATTGCTTACTGTTGCGAATGAAAGAACCAGCAGCAATGAATGGAAGCGAAAACATAGGGACACGGATTTTCTTAACTAACCTGTGATTCATCAGTTAGATTCTCAAGAACGGATTCAACATCTTTGTGGAACTTGGCCAATTCTGTCATATCTTTTGTCTTGAAATTAGAAATGGTAGATCTCAGCTCCAAGATTTGCTTTGTATATTTCTGAACATCTTCTTCTATTTGTTGGAAGTAAGAGGATCTAAATAAGTAAAGTGAAATATAAGCGAAACAGCTCAAGAAGTGGGACGTTTAATACTCTAATTACAGAACTCGACAAAATGCATTACGTACTTGGAAGCTCCAAAAAGCAATCAACTTTGATTGGCTTCTCGGATGTGATACCAATATTTTAGACACTTTAATGATATGCATGTACAAAGTATCCAAATCTTTTCCAGAAGTTATAAAATTCTAATACAACTTCAAACAAAGTGCAGAAGCATGCATAATACAGAAAACAGAAATACTGTTATTTGTTGAACAAAAGTGAAAATTATTCATTTACGTATTTATAAATGGTTTTAAGAGGGGAATAAGGTTCATATTATAAACAAATAAAGAAGTATATGATGAATTAGGATCTATCAATATTATATTTCTTACGAGATGGTTCATACCTTTTTGTCATCTCTGCTAGAGCATCAGCCATTCCTTGTTTCCCTCCGGTGCTTGCTCCACCAACGCCACCTTTTTTCCCAGCAGAAGATTTTCCAGTGAGGCTAGACCCTTCCAATTTTCCCTTTAGAGACCGATACAGGTTGCCCAATTGTGCCGATCTTTTCAACTTAGTAGTTGCCTTAGCGCGCAAGGATCTCCCTCCTCCCAGAGGAGGTGGTGGCGGAGCGCCTCCTGCTCTTGGACCACCTGGCACGGGTGGCGGAGGTGCTAGAACTGATCCACCTTTCAAGGGAATGGGTGGTGGAGGCGGTAGAGTAGCAGTTGTTGCTGAACCTGAACTTGGAGGCAATGGGGTTGGAGGAGGAGGAATAGCAGTTGTTGCTGAACCTGAACTTGGAGGCAATGCTAATGGTGGTGGTGGAATAGCAGTTGCTGCTGAACCTGAACTTGGAGGCAATGGTGGTGGTGGTGGAGGTGGAAGCATCCTAACTGGTGCTTCATTTTCCTCCAGTTTAGGAGCTGATTGTGGAGGAGGTGGTGTTGGTGGCACTGCTACATTTGGTTGCAGAACAGGTGGTGCTGGTAATGTTACATTTGCTGTTATATTGGTCGGTGCAGGAGGTGGAGGAGGAGGTGGTGGGAGTGGTATAGTGTTCATCTTTGTCATAGATGGTGGGGGTGTAACTGAAGGTGAAGACAGTACAGGTTGTGGTTCATGCTGTGGAAGAGGTGTTTTTTCTGGTTTAGGAGATTGTGGTTGAGTTTGTGTGTGATTGGGAGGTAGAGATAGCCTTACCTCCTTTATAGCAAAAGGTTGAGTTTGGGGATCCAATTCCTCGGTTGTGTCCAAGTGAAACACTAGATTTTGTAACGAGTCTTTTCCATGATTTGAAGCTTTGTCATCCACTTGTTCCATTTCTCTGATTGATTCCTGCTCCATCTTGTGGATATGTGTTGGTGACATCTGGGAAGACAAGCGCTTTACATCAATTGGGTTCAACTTTCCGACAGCTTGAACTCTGAGAGACAGAAGAAGTGGTGAGGCACAAGAGCTTCTGGGACTGTCTCCAGATCTTGAAGACTGTCTTGTCGACTCTGGAAGAACAGATTTTGGTGTAACTGGAGGAGAGCAGTGAGAGCTGCTGCTATCAGAAAAGGAGGTTGATCGCATTATATGTTTTCCAAATGAACAAGATCGTGGACTCAACTCTTTCTTATTCTCATATTCCTCTATGTCAAACCTCTCACTTGCTAAGTTTATCAGAGAATCTAGAGTGGTCAACAATGTCTCACCTGAAAAACAAATGAAACAAAACTTGAGGGTTGGAAATGGTGTCAACTTTGATCATTGTAAATCTCAACACAAGGACGTACGACAACATTACCCAGTTGACGCATATTGCTGTTATCTTTGCACGATGGTAACACAATATTGAACTTGTGCATCCAATCATTTTGCATAATCCACGTCTCTCCAAGACACTTCAAAGCCTTGCAGAAATAGGCCATAGCCTGCATGCAGTAAAACAGTCCACGTTTAGTGTGTCTGTTCCTCGGACAAAACATGTTTTTGTTTTCACTTTTTAATTACAAAAGTGTCGATATTTCGAACTTTCAACTGTTTTTTCGGGACTTGTAAAGAAAAAATATCACTGTTTTAGTAGAAATCTTCGAAAATAGGAAAAAGTTGTGAACAACATGAAGATTGAAAACAGAAAATACTTTTTTGAAATTTCATGATATTTGAGCATGACAAGGATGATTGAGGAGCAACTAAATGTGGAAACCTGGTCCGTAGGCTTGCCCTTAATCTTTGAGACTTCATTTTTGGGTATGATACCTGGGTAAAGCCCTTGAAGATCTTGCAGGGTTTTCATGACCATCTGTGACAGATGAAAGACAAATTCGTGAAGCAAGCAAGAATATATCGTGAGGGGATTGTGGCATTAATTTCTCCGAACAGAAAGAAATTACAAAGCACCTCACGTAAAGAAGCAGTCCTGTTGCATGAAGCAAGGTCCATGAGGTCTCTGAATGCCAATATCTTCTTATGAATCTCAACCATTAGAATCAATTGGTCAGTTCCTACAAACGACAACTCCAGCGACTCTTCATTTTCTTTGCTCTTAACCTTCCAAGACTTCTTAGGAGCGTGTTTCAATCCCTGAAAGGTGTCCAACAACAATTTTCCTTGAATTTTGAACAATGATATAAGAAAGTTCGACAAAATAAAGGAATGGGGAAGTTCAAAAATCCCAAAACCAAGATTTTGAGCTTCATAAAACAGTGAATACATCATACACAGATTATTTTCATTTTAGCAAACTGAACCTAACTAGCCTCAGGTTCCTAATAGACATCGAAACAACAATAAATGTGTTATTAATGAGAGAAGAAGGTTAGAGTTTTACCTCTAAAATGTGATGTGTCTTGCGACGAAAGCGTAATGGCTTGAAACCGCAGAACCCCACGGTGGCCATGTCTTCTGATAATAAGACTTGAAATTAATCCTACAACGTTCACAGAAAGACGGAAAATAAATTTAGAAGAGAAAAGAAGAAGATGTGCAAAATAGTTGCATAGAAGAAATAAGGAGAGAAATATTGTGTAAACCTTGGATAAATGAATATCCAAATTAAGGAATATTGCGTAAAGGTTTGATAAATGAATATCGAAATTAACTGGGTTTGTTTGTATTGATATTTTAAGAGCATGCACGTCACATGTGACATGCATGCAATTAGGGGTTATCCTAATTAATAATTTGTGATACAGAAAGCAGAAGATAATGACAATGGAACTTTCTCAAAAGAGAGAGCCAAGGAAGAAAATGGAAAGAGGAAGGATTATAAAGATTGTTCCTTCCTCTTTCGTTATGGATTAGTTTGAGTCGTATTCGGTATGGCTTAGTGTTTATGCTTTGTGTCTTCATCATCATCAACGGCTAACTGATATTGCAGGAAACTTGATGTTCTGGGTTGGCTTATGCCTAAAAATAACACTCTCAATCTTAAACACCTTTCTTTCTTCTACATTAAGGTGCAACATTATTGGAATTATTAATATATATGACTCTACAATTTCTATATTTGTCCAACCTTTCTTTTCTATTCTAACAAACTCATGTTGACTCGTGTGTTTAATTTAATGTTTCTCCCATCATGTTTCTGAACTGGGCAAGTCTGTACGATAAATCAATCATTGTTTTAAATTAAAATAATTGTGCGACACGAAGATTTATGAGTATATAATACATAATAATCATTAGTGTTTTCTTCAGCCACCACAATTTTGCTTGATATAAACCCAACGTAATATATAAGCTCACGGTCAAAATTCATCAAATCTTTCTAATAATATGTTTAAATTCGGGTTGGGTTCCCCTTTCCACTCACCTTCTATATAGATTCCTCCATTCACATCCAAGAAATTTTCATTGTCTCAATTATTCCATATAAACCTTTCAAACCCTGATACTTGGACTGAACAATTTTACCCCACACCGAGTTTTATTAATGATTCCTCACCTCCATTTCTTCGTAATAGACTCATTGAATTTTTTGCGTCACACATATCGATTTTTTGAAAGTTGACTTTAACTAGCATGGGCTTAGCTCACGCTAAGTCATTACTAACTTTAAAATTAATTTTTTAACTAAAGTAGTTTACCGTTGATTTGGTTGGTGTAAGACATTTTATTTTAAAATTTTAGTGTTGACTCAATAACTTCAAAATAAATTATACAATACCTTTATATTCAAATAATATGAAATAAATAAATAAATAATTATAATATATTAAAGAAATGAGATAAAGAAGATCAAGATGAATAAAAAGTACGAGGAGATTTATAAATATAAATAAAGAAGATCAGTCAATGATACTAAGATTGTGTTAATTTTAAATGAGTTACTGTTAGAAGAAGTTTAAGGAGATGAATTTACCAGTAATTATTTTGTTCGTATTCAAAGATTTCTCCCATCAGATCATCAGGTTAGGATGAGAAGATTCGAAGGTGAAAAGTAGTTTTTTACATTATTATCTTTGACTTTTTATCACTATACCTGCACCGGAAAAGGACAGTCTTTACAAAGGAATCAATTCCTTGTCCTTTTACACGTATTAGGGAATTAGTGTTTTTATTTATATATAATGATAATAAAAAAAACAATAATAATATTAAAAATTAAATTAAATAATTATACTAATAATAATGGTACCAATATATTAATTTTAACTATAAGAATAAAATTTAAATATTATATTTTAATCTATTAAAACTCTATGTTTTATATTATTAACACCAAATTGTCGAATAAAATTTATTATCAAAATTTTTAAAAATAGATAATAAATAAAATGAGAACGAAAAGTATTTTTTTAAAGATTTTTGTTTTGGCCCAAATCATTTTTAATACCTAAACCATCCATATTTTCCGTTTACACTTTAATCTTGTTTATTTTATTATTAGGTACATTTTGTTTTTAATAACACCTTTTTCTATTTTTAATTATTTTTATATACCATTTTTATTTTCTTTAAGAGTAAACAGACCAAGTCTTTTTTATCACCCGCACCACTCAATATTATATCCAAACTTTGCTTTTGTTTAGTTACGAGTCCAACAAGTATTTACCTTATTTACACCATCTTATTTCATTTTTGCACCCCTTCATTTTCATAGACCAATAGCCCATTATTGCTTATTAAAAAAATAAAACATTAAATTTAAAAATAAATAAAGAAACCAACACATCATAGTTATGATTTATTATCGTTAATTATTTAAACAACAAAAAATTAATAAATTCAATAAAATTAACGAGAATTGAAATCTAATTCAACAAACAAAAATTAAACGAAAATAAAGAACAAATATTATTTTAACTTTTATATAATATATATATATATATATATATATATATATATATATATATATATATTTGATATGCAGGGGTTGAAAAGACATTGACAAATCAAGATGTAGTGAAATGAGTAACATGATGTAGAAACCAAGTTTAATTACTCTAATTTTTCTGAAAGAGAGCTTGGATGAAAATAGGGACTGAATTATGGTATGGAGCAGAGAAACTGAGGGAAGTCTCGTACACTTTAATGAAGGAGAAGGGACATATAGTCTTTATATATTGGTAGTGCTACTGTGGTAGATAAAATGATGGACCCGACAAATCTTGCAATTCTCTCACCCCTACCCCTATCTCAATCCTTCATTATTCATTCCTTTATAACAAAATATGTTGCTTTCGTTATGATGTTGTGTTATTGTCTGGATATCTTTGAGGCGTTGATAAGAGTATTTGCTTTTATCACATTTGGTGGTATACATTTGGTCGTATATACGTCAACGGGCAGGTAGGATATGGGTGTATGGATAGTAGTTTTTTTATCTTGGATAAATATTCGTTATGTATTTGTACCCATATTCATGCGGGTATCCATTATATCGGTATCAGCATAATTTTTTAATATTCATGGTTACCCATGGGTATTTATAAAAGAAAGTTTTAATATTTAACAATATATTTTAACCATCAATTCAAATAAAAGTTTAAAGCATAACATTTATAAATTTCAAACGAAGTGCAAATAACTCATTTAAATAGTGTTGAATGACAATTTACAAAAAAATAGAGATTTTTTAAAACCAATTAATAAAAAATAACTCATTCAAAATTAATGTGTTAATGTTTTAATATTTTTTTTTAACGGGTACGACTATCCACTGGTCGGATATTATGATACATGTACCCGCTCCGTTAATCTGCGAGTATAAAAAATACCTACACCTGTCCTGTTAACATGCAGGTATAAAAATACTCATACCCATTATCCGCGAGTATCAATTTACAATATTCATTTCCTATCCATTACGGATTTTATCATGAATATTGCTGAGTACAAATTTTGTTTTGACATCACCAATGGTATAAATGTATGTTTCAGTTTAGTCTTGTAGGGAAAGTATTCATAAAATGGTAATTTTCTGTTTTTTTTCTTTTTTCCTTTTTATGTTTTTGTATAAGGGTTAAATGAGAGACCCTACAAAAAATAATATATATATATATATATATATATATATATATTAATAATATAAAATAAAATAAATAAAAAAAAAAATGAGAATACAAATTTTATTATCAATAAGGAAAAACAAGGACAAAACTATAAATAAATATCTCTAGCAGAGTCACTCTCATTTCTCATAAAGTTTCTAACTACATAGTTCTTTAGCAACACTCTTACATATCTTTAAAATCCTGACTGTGTTTCTCATCTTCTTGAAAATTTGAATACGTCTATGTGATCCTAACAGCAAGGACAATTATTCCAACCAATCAATTTCAGTTATAAAGTAAGTTCTAATTTTGCTCTATTTCTTGAGATAATCTATGTTTGACCATCATGTCACTATAAGGGTGTTGCATGTGTCTGAAACAAACTCTTTAAAATTCTTGATCCTCTATAAATGCAAATGTGTGTTCAATTCATTAAATCAAATCTTCTATTTGTGTCTTTAGAATTGTTGGAGGAATGTAGACGTAAGGGTCGAGGGTTCTCTGAGAGCTCAAATAAAGGTAAGGGAAGTTAGTTTGATTTGGCATTGTATAATTGTTTAAGCAAATAGTTTACAATTAATGAAGTCAACTATGTTAAATATAAAATTGGGGATTTTTGGTCTATGGCTATTTGATTTGTTGAATTCAGTTAATTTGGTGAGAAATTGTTTGAAGAGATTGAGGTTTGAGCAATTAGTCCCTAATGGTACAGTTTAAATGCATATTTTTATGTCAATTAATAATTTAGAATAGAGTGATGAGTACTAGAAGGGTCAATTGAGTAAACTTTGAAATTTTACATATCAGTGTACAACAATTGAAGCATACAAAAATTTAATGGTACAAAAAAAAGATTATTTCTAAGTTTATTTGTAGGTTATATGGATGATAAATTATTGTATGAAGAGTTGTGAAGTTAGTTATTCCCGGGGGGGGCGGGGACCATCATGTTGGTTAGTGGTTTGTGTTTTGTATGAGATGTATTGACGATGGGAACTGAAATAAAATTATCCTGACTTTAATAATCCTTAAAATCAAATAGAGGAAAAGGATTATGGGTGAGAGTCGAAGGAGGTTCTTATCTAGAGTGTTGGCAGAAGTCGATCTCGATAGACATATAATTCACCCTGTCAAACTCTATGGACCAGGAGAAGCCTAAACATGTTATAGTTATAACTCTTGTGAAGCAAAAGTGACTGAGCAATGACATGTGCAAAATTTTAGAGTGCTAGTCAATACATCAATCTTCCAGAGATCGTGTTAGTAATGATATATGTTGAATGGTTTGTAAAAGTTTAATAAAATGAATGTGGATGATAAATTGTTTGACATTGTTTGTGAATAACCAGATTTATAAATTAGTAGCCTTGTTCTATTTTTATTTAAAACTTATAATTTTTAAATCATCTCTAGCTATGAATGGTATTATTATCCGCCTACCATGGTCATGATAATTCGTGTGAGCAGATGATAATATAGGTGTGGCAAAGGAGTAGTTGTGAGACTAGTTTGGAAGATAAACTAAGACGAGTAGCTAGTTTTGAATAGGTGGAGCTTATATTATGATGTATTAGTTTTGATTTCAAGTGCTTTTCTTTTGAAGTACTTTTGAAAATTTATTAGTAATAACTATATATCATCTTAATACTTTTGGTTGTGCTCATGCCATGATATCGCAATTGAAATCGTGATGGGACGACAAATCAAAAATAAAAATTTGAAAAAAGAGAGTTTGGAGTCGCCACCATAGTTTATTTTGTAAAACTATGGAAAAAAAAGACAAGGTCTACAAAAAACAAATCTAGGAGTCGGTTATGCGTGGGGAAGGTATATTAGCACCCCACAACGTTCGTCCTAAGACAATACCTTTAATTAAACATGCAAATGAATGTGGTTTTCAAAATATTTAATTTTCCCCAAAAATAGTAATAAAAGAATGTACAAAAGAAACAAAAATAATTTTTTGGTTTTTTTGGCCCGAGAAGGATTAATTCTAGCTCCTACCTATCTCAATTCACAATGTAGAATCAGGGTTACGTAGTTCTTTTAGAACCCTTTTAAAAATTTTTGATTTGATTTTTTTATTTGTTATAATTTTGAAAATCTTTTTGTGGTTTTTGGTATTTTTAATTATTTGGAAATGAGTGTTACGCGACGCCAGCAACCAAATAAACACTAAAATTAAACAAAGAATTTTTTTTTATCTTTAGTTCTTTATATTATTTTTTATATATTTTCTAGAAAAAGAAATTTGAAAATGGGTGTCACGCAGCGTTAGCGGCCGGACAGACACTAAAAGAAATGAAGAAAACTAGTTTTTATGATTTTTAGAATAAGATATTTATGAATAATAGAAAATGCGTAGAATATTTAAAGAAATGATAAAAATAACAGAATGCATAAATCAAAAGAAAAATAAAGATAGTGACATACCTTCTAAACTTTTAAATTCCTCTACTTCTCCATTAATTCTTTTTTCTTTTAATTTTGTCTCCTTCCCTAAGATTGTTGGTTTTTTCCAATCAAAGTAAAAATAAAAATCAAGTGTGTTTGTGTGAATGGTAATTAGAGAGAGAGGAAGAGAGGTGTAGAAAATATTTTCTTTTTTCACCACTCCCTTATTCATATGACAAACTATGTATTTATATCAACACATTACAATATCAATGTAATTCTAGCCTTAATTATGACGAACAATATAAGGAAGTAATTGGTCATGATAGCAACACATTACAAAAATCAAATCACAGCAAATCAGAGCATAATATACAGTATTAATATACAGTATCAATAATATCACTATTTTCTCTATCAGGAACAAAGGGTAGAAACAATGTTGGGTCTTCCTTATTTTTTCCCCTTTTTTTTCTTTTTTTCATCTCTTTTTTTTTCTTTTTTTGCTAAAAGTTTGAAAATCTTGGAATAAAAATTTATTTCACCCCTTTTTATTTATCATTAACTAAAAACATTTTTTAATTTTTAATTTTTTTTTTGAAAATAAATATATTCACCTGGACAAAATTGAGTGTTGACACATTATATAATTATATAAATAGTTTTTATTACTATTATTGGTAAAATGATAAAAATTGTGTTGTTTCATTAAATAACTCTATTGTCCGTATTAATTTATATTTTTTTATTGTTTATATATATATATATATATATATATATATATATATAAAACTTATTTTCCATTATTATACCGTTGTTCTTTTCTTTCTATTTTTCTCTTCTTATCACATTCATTTTGATTCTCTTTCTAAATATATGTTAAAGTGTTGATCAACTTTTCAATATACATGAATGCTTTTGAAAGAAAAGAAATGTTGAAAGTAGAGCTGCTAAAAGGTTTTGCTTTTGCAATGTAAAATGAATTTGATAAACAGAAGCACAATGTATATATATGAACCAAGTCAATGGGCACACGTTGTTTCTGGAACGCAGGCCCATGATCCATGCTCTACGAATGAAAAGGAAAAAAGAAAAGTATATTGGAGTCTATGTTACCTACTCTTTCCGTTTTTGGTTGTGTGATGAATTTTCAACCGAAAGTGTGGTTGGTATGTGTTTAGGGTTTTGCAATTACTTTCCCAGTTATGTAGAAGTAGACAAATTCAGACGTTACATCAATCCAGATCCACCGCGTTCACCAAGACTTGGTGTCACAAACTATATTTCAGTCTTGTCCATGATGCATGCGTAAGGTGTCACTCTCCTCACAACAGTACTACTATCATTAATTTCTTTACTTTAATACTTACAATCTTTTCTCATTCTACCAAAGAATATTTTCCATTATTCATTTCCTTCCTTTGCAAGATTCAAATGCCACATTTTCAAACTTGTACAATTTTCACACATACCTTCACTTAGAACAAACAAAAACTCAAAAATGTTAAGGTTGATCCAAGAATAACTTTGATTTCCCCCCAAGTAGATTTTGTTAGATGCACATGACTAAAATATGTGATTACCATGCTACATCACGATTACATGAAGTTTTACGAACTTTTAGTATGTAAATTTGCTTCGGAAAGACATTTTAACCAATATCAATCAAGTACTTTACAATTCAATTTAACACAACATTATACTACATCAAACTATAATATTAATATTGCAATTCAATCTTCACGTGGTTAGAGGAATCAAATTTTCTTAAAGCGGGCTTCCTTTCCTCTTTAATTTCAATAAGGACCTCTTTCATTACCTTTAGGGTTAAATATGTTTTTGTCCTTCAAGTTTTAGTAAAATTTGGAATTACTCTATCTTTAAAAATTTTGATCAATTTAGCCCTTCATCTTAAAAAATATGTAAATTTAGTCATTTTAACCAAATTTTATTAAATTCATCTCACATTTTAAGCACATTTTATGATAGAATTTGAATTTTTTACACCATTTGACACATTTTCGCTTTAATGTTAACTCAAATATTATTATAAAATGCATTTAAAATGTCAAATAAACTTAACAAAATTTGGTAAAATGGATTAAATCCATGTATTTCTAAAGATGAAAGATTAAATTGATATAAAATTTCAAAAAGGAACTAATTCCAAAATTCATTGAAACTTGAGATACCAAAAACATATTTAACCCTAGACTTAACACTTATCTATCAATTTATTACCATAATTGATTGGTCCACTCCTATCGAAGCCACTCAACGCGATTTAAAGAATTTATCAATTATTATATTACTATAAAATCTCTTATAATCATTCTTAAAAATATTTAATCTAAATCATATGTGAAAAAAATCTAAAACAATTGATGGTAAAACATTTTGAAGAAAGTTTGTATATGAAAAAATATCTCTATATTAGCATAGACTTAAATTCCTCTTCATAAATAATTTAATAATTACAAATATTTTATATTTGACATTGCAATACAATTTCTTATTAGACGGCATGTTAGCATCAAGAGCATGGATGATAAAACGATTGTATTCGATCGATCATCATCCTTCTTGTCATTAATTTGGTGGGATACAATGTTATTTTCAATCTCTTAAACACTTCGCTCTGTCTTATCTAACCTTCTAGTATCCCCAGGTTATAGACAAAATAAAAGCAAGCTGATATGCCTTTCTTTTTAATATATATATATATATATATATATATATATATATATATATATATATATATTATAAAATAAAGTTAATAATAGAGAAAATGATAGAGAGAAAGAATAGAACATCAAATACTAATTTTTTGTGTATCATTAGCAAGGGAGAAAAAATCATATTTATAGATACAGAACACAATCCAAAGGATACAACTCAAGAATTACATACTTAATGTAAATAATGTAAATATTATCAATAGCAATCAAATAACTGACAGCAATTTATATATATAAAATAAATATTAAAATTGATTTATTACAATAAAAATGAAAAGGGGATACGATAAAAGAATGAAGCAAAAAGCAAGTTTAGTTTAATATTAAAAAACATTTATCAATTCTTTTTAAAAATAGTTAAAATTTGAAAATAATATATGTTTAATATATTTCATTTGTATTAAATGTATTTTCATCATAAACAAAGAGCTCCTCAGTGCCACTAGATCGACGGGTTTTAATTAGATTGGATAATCTCCGAAAACTTAATCCAATTCAAATAAATTGGGTTCTAACACTCTTACTTTATTAGGTTAAATCTGACTTATATCCAATTTAACTAGGGTTTTATACTTGTCCTCATCTTTGTTGGATTTGAATTTTATATGGCATCTATATCCTCGCAGGTATATCATATATGTTCTCTCACCCTACTCAAATATTATTTAAATTAATTTTTTAATAAATAAAAACTATAAAAAAAAGAAGCATAATATTATTAAGAACTCAATGTCAAAAAGATACACATTTTTTTTTCTTTAATGTTTACTTTTCATAAAAAATTATTATTGCATAAAAAAGTAAATAATTACACATCAATCAAATTTTGCAACTACAATATGGCTTTTATTATTTTCCTAATGATATGAGAGAAAGTACTTGAAATTTGAGTGAAATTGAAGGATATCGAACGAAATTAATAGTTGGAAGAGAAAATAAAATAAAACTAAGAATTAAAATAAAAAATACAAGATAATATTTTTAGGTTATCTAATAAACCAATAAATTTTACTATTAAACGTTTAAAAATTAATAGTCATACATTCTCATACGATAAATAATTAAATGTGTATTTGTGTTTTAGAAATGATTTAATTCAAAGATTTACATCTCCTGAAATGCATTTCATAATTCGAAAGAAAATCATATGAAAAGGAAAAACAAAAATTTGTAATTGTGGTTCCGATAAGAAAATAAATTCCTTCAGGATCTAGATGAACTTGACGAGTCAAACAATTAAAAAGAAATGAAAACGAATGAAAGTTTGTGAAGGGTTCCTCAAAGGAAAAATTCGTAAAACGACATTTGTTTATCATCAACCTCTATATGTTGAACTTCAAACACACTCCAACCCAATATACCAAAATTATTAAATAATAATAATAAATTACTATCACTTAATTTACTTAACCATTCTATTATCAAAATATAGATTTTTTTAAATATTAAATTTTTAAACATTAAATAATATAAATTGGTTTGTATCATTAACTTGGGAATAGTAAGCAACAACATTGGTGCCATCAAGACTCCCAAAATTCTTGTCTAGAGGCTAATGTAAGGTTTCCATGGCAGAGAGAAAAATTTGACACTCACACTGTTCTTCAAAATAGCTATTGGAGGTGGAAGCAACATGGTGGATAACGTAAGATCCGATGAGTTTGATATGTGATGGTGACACAAAATGTTGTTATCAATTTTAAAGGGTTATTAATTACATCACTTTTGTTCAATATTAAAAAAAAAGTAGTCAAAATGTGTTCATATCATAATGTAAAACACTTATCAAATTAAAATATAACTTTTATGCTAAAATGTTAATCTAATAGGAATTTTAATTTACTATAAATTAATTATATATAAAAAGTAGTGTAGATGGTTATTCAAACTAAAATAGTGGTTAATTTTCTCTTACGTTGTGATGATGGATTCTACCAACGGGACTGTTTCAACAATCACTTGTCAATTTCGAACTGAGAATGAGAAATCAAACAAGGCACTCAGCTGCACCTGACTATTTTCAGATTGAACATCGTTTTGCGACTCATTCCAATTCAATCTCACAAACTAACATCAAAACTTTTCTCTAAATTTTTCCTAAAGTTTTCAACACTCCAGAATATTACAAAGAAAATCAAATCAAAGCTAAGAAAAGTCTGAAAAATATTACATGGTGTCACCATGTAATTTTCTTTCATGCCCTCAAACTCTCCTTCATCAAATATGTTTCTTTTTTGTCATCTTTACTCAAAATTATTAGTTATATATTATCATAGTAACTTTTTTTTTCTTTTTTTTTTTTTGTTTCCTTTCACATCTTTTCAAACTATGGGGTTTGGCTAATTTTCTCTTTCTTCCGTGGTCGTGGGGTTTGGCATTGGTCCCCATGCTTAACTTTTTCTTTTCTTTTCTTTAATCACAAAGAGATTATGGGAGTTCTATGACCATTGGTAGGGTCTGAGGTGCAACATGATTGGGAATTTCTTATATTTGTTTGTGATGCTTTTGCACTCCTTTGCATAAAAAAAAAATTACATCTCCTATACTCAAGATTCTTATGAGATTCTATAAAAAAATGTCTTAAATTTACGAGAAAAACATATTACTCAACTAACGTGATTTTATTTCAATACTAAATAAAAATATTAACATAAATGCAATTTAGAGACACATAACACCCCCACAATATACAAACAAAACCTTAAAACCTAATTTGGATCGTTGAACGTAATTTTGTTTACTCTTTTCATGGTTTTATTTTCACTCTTTTTTTAGTTCAATTTTTTTTTCTTAAATTATTATAGAAGTTCTGTTTCGTTCATAAACTAAATTATAAAATATTTATCATTAAAAGAAAATCGTAAATTATCGACGAACACCATACGTTAGTAATAACCAAAAATATGTCAATAAATGGTGTTAACTGACAAATTATCGATGAGATAAAATCAAAGTGGTCATTGGTAAATTTTACCAACATATGAAGAAATCAATTAGTAATTACTGACAACCACAAAACTGACAGAAATTATGCATTGGTAAATATTCGTCGGTAATTACTAATAGATTCTACTCGTTGGTAACATCTCTCAATCATAATTGGGTCTCCTTCTTCCTCCTCTTCCTCTTTTTCTTTTATTTCTTCATTTTCTTCCTCCTCTCCTTGCCACTGTCAACCATCGCGCCACCACCGCCACCTCTAGATCATCCTTATCCTTCTCGTCCTATTTGTCTTCTTCTTTCCTTTTCCTCTTTCTCCACCTCCTTCTCTAAATTTAACAACCACTATCATTGGTGTTCTCTGCCTATGCGCGCGCACGTAGTTTACGAGCCTCCGCAACACCATAGAGCCACCACTGCGTCACCACCGAGCCACAATTGTAATGTCATCTCCTCCTTCTCCTCCACCTTCTCTTTTTCCTCCTCCTTTTCTTCTTCTTCTCTTCTGAATATATAAAAAACTCCATCAAATTAGGTGGTAAATTTGCCATCCAAATTGCCATTGGATTTATTAACGGAATGAAACCTTTTGTAATTTGTTGAAAATAATATTTTACATGACTTTCATAAGTACAAAAACAAAAGATTTTATAATGTAATTCAAGGATGAAACCCAATTTTTATATTAGTTTGAAGACAAAAAAAACTTATTTAACGCAATTTGTTGATTTACTTACTATTTTTTAAATAAGGTTGGAGTTTATATAATGAGAAAGAAAGTATTAGATATGGATACTTCAATTTCTTGGAAACCTAAAAAACAACACATAGTCTCTACATCTTCAGCCGAAGCCAAGTATCGATCGATGGCTAAAATAACCCAAGAATTAATATGGATCAAAGATATTCTCTTCTCTCTTAGTGCTGCATACCCCTCTGGTTCGCCTCTATTGTGACAATCAAGTCGCACTCACATCGCAAAGAATCTTGTTTTCCATGAACGTACTAAATATATTGAAGTGTATTGTCACTTTGTACGTGATGACATAATCCAAAATCATCTCCTTCCCTCCTATGTTCTCACGACTACTCAACTAGTTGATCCTTTCACTAAAGTCATCGGTCTCAAACAGTTTGGTCCACTCTTGAGTAAGCTGGGCATCCAAGACTTGCATGCTCCATCTTGAGGGGGGTTAAAACAGTAACAATATGATTGGGAATCACTTGATCTGATTAGAAATCAAGTGCCTAGAAATTAAGAAATACAATTTCTTCATTTACTCACTACAACAAAAATGACTTTAGACAACACTAAACGAGACTACATGTATAAAGATGTGGTCTAAACACATTAAAGACAACATTTTTCTAGACGTGACTTAAAAACTATCTTAAGCAACATTTATATAAATGTTGCTTGTAAAAAGTGTGGGTTAATCCATAAAAATAAGGTCTAAAATACACTAAAAATTAAAGCTTATAGAATAGAAATATTCTCTCACTCCTTTTTTGACTAAAAATGCAAAACTTAGTTTAAAAAACGCAAAAATTTGAATTTTTTCCCTCCCTTTGATTTTATACTGAAAATACCAAGAGCTCACAGTGTTAAAAATGTGAAGTTTTGAAAAATATGTAAATAAAAAACCGTTGTCTTTTATGAGAATTTTAAGCAACAATTTTAAAATTGTTGTTGTACTAAAAACCGTGACATATTACCTATAGCTACGCTCACCTAGACTACGTCTAAAAAATTGTTGTCTAAACTTTAGCTTACACTTTTTATGATTTAACTTACAAATTTGCGTTGTTGCCTAAAGATTTTTTGTTGTAGTGAATTTAATGTTATATATGTATAAGATATGATTAGATAGGAAAACACCATAATGCAAGACATAAAATTCTTAAAAATAAATATATAATTGATATATATATATATATATATATATATATATATATATATATATATATATATATATATATATATATATTAAAGAAAGGAATATTCCAGCACATTCCTTTCTGAAAAATGTTGAAGCTTACAAGAACTTGTAGTCCAAGGTAAACTTTATATTATTTTCTTTTATTTTATAACAAATTAATCGTTACTTATATATTTAATTAATAAATTTACCTTTTCTTTACTTACGTTGTGATGTAGGAAAAGAAGATGAAAACAAAGATGTTGAAAAAGATGACCAAGCTATACTAAATAGGGATTCAAATGCTATTAGAGAAGCTATATAGGTTGAGTTGAGAAAAAACAAAAAAGAATCTGATATGTCAAGTATATAAACAATTTAAATATTATTATTCCTTTTGACTATTGAACATAGAGACAAACATTGTTAATATTTAAAAAAAATTATCATTTTGTAAATTTTACATTTTTTTAGACTTTACCTTAACAATTAAAATCATTTAATTTATAAAGAAATCCTTTTAAAAATTTAACAGATTTGCGAACTAGATATAGAGCTAGAAAATAAATCCATTTAATGATTATGTATTAATTATATCTAATTACAATTAGCATGGTTTTTTGGGAGAACAGGAAGCAACCCTCTAAATTTCCCACAAAACGCAAGGCAAAATCACCAGACATGACCATGTCAGCGGATCTGCGTTAAGGATTCCCCACACATAAAATAAAGTTACCAAGTACGTGTTTGAAGGACAAGCACAGTTCCAAACACATGCATTCTCGGCAGTCAAATTTTTCAAACACTTTTACTCTTTTTCGTCAAATACCTAGTATTTTCTCCATTCAATTTCAAACCCCAACCTTATAAAACTGGTCGTTAATTAAACCCGTCACCACACATATATATATACACACATTACCCTCTCCTCTTCCTCTATCAACCACCATTTAAAAACCAGAAACACTAATCACAAAGACAAAAACAAAATATTTTCTTGCTGAAGCCATGCAACATTTGCCAGCCACGTTGTGCCGCAAACTGGCTCGTCCAGCATGCGATGTGTTCATAAACCACCGTGGCATCGACACCAAGAGGAACATCGCGGGGTTGCTCTACGACAGTTTGACTAGGATGGAAGTGCGGTCGTTTTTGGACAGCATGAACATGAAACCTGGGGATAGGTTGTTCGATCACATCGACAGGGCCATTCTAGGGTGCAAAGTGGGTGTTACGGTGTTTTCGCCACGTTACTGCGACTCCTATTTTTGTCTCCATGAACTCGCTCTTCTCATGGAGTCAAAGAAAAGGGTTGTGCCAATCTTCTACGATGTGAAACCTTCGCAGCTTGTGGTCAAGGACAACGGAACTTGTCCCTCTAAACACCTTCAGAGATTCTCTTTGGCACTCGAGGAAGCTAAATACACTGTTGGATTGACCTTTGATTCTTTGAAAGGGTACGTATATCACGTACTACACAAACATCCACATAAAACTATAAACAATAATAATACCAAATTAAAAATACCAGTTGTCAATCATTAACAACTATTGAAAATTTCTCTCACACTATAATTAGTTTTTTAAGTAATTGTTAAATCGTTTTGGTTAATTAATGCAAAAATGTTATATTTTATGCGTTTTCAGGGACTGGTCGGAGATATTAAGGGATGCTTCAGATGCAGTGATGATGAACTTGCTGGAGGTAGAAGAAGAGCGAAAAAATTTGAAGAGAAAACCGTGAATACTATCTTTTTTTTATAGAATTAATACTGAACATTACAATAGTAATAAGTTCTTTTTGTTTTTTCTTTGGCCTGTATGTGCTCTCAAATGAGATCCATATAGTCCTCTAACATCAATCGATTTATGCCCTAAATTAATCAGCTTAATTGATTGGTTTAGGCGACAACAATTTCCATTTATTTTTAATTTTTTTAACAAATATGTTGCAAGTAATGGGTTTAGTTTCCAATGATCAGTTTGATTTTCTGGGTTCTTTTGCTGAATCCAATCCCTTAATTCGGGATTATTGGACAATGTCAAGATTCAATTCAATAAATTGTAGTTTGTTTACACTGAATATTATATCTGTTTGTTTGATTTTCTGACTATGTACTCGTGAAGATATAAAATGCATGAGAGCTATCATCTCTAGCTAGTATTTGTATTTAATAAAACCATGGAAAATTATAAAATTAACACAAAAATTATGGAAAAAAAATTAACTAAGACGTGTTATTTTCAATAAAACTCCAATAAAGAAGTATAATAAAAAGTATGTGGAAGGTTTTGTTTTAACATTTCTCACTATGGAATATATATATATATATATATATATATATATATATATATATATATATATATAAAATAAGATGAAGTTTATTTAGTCATTAAACATAAGCCTGAAAAATAAAATTTAATTTAAGCAATACTCAAATTGTATAATAAGTCTCATTAATGATATTAACGAAGGTCAATTTACTCACATTATACAAAATCATTCAATTCCTGAGAAATATTAGGAATAAATCTCTTTTAAATAATACATCTTTATTATTGATTAATATTTTTAATAGAAATCGTCAATTTTGATGGTATGATTTCAAACTATATGTACACATGATTTGTTATCGAGTCATATTTTTTAAGTCTCAAAACTTTATAGCATTGATTTAGATTTTAAGTTTGTTGCATAAATTGTATATGTAATTGATTTTAAGGTATACACTTTTTTAACATTATATTTTTAATTCTGTGAAAGTACTTTTTTTTAATACACAATTTTTATTCATTGAAATATATGTGTTTCACTAATTAATTTTAAATGAATTCCTAATTAAATGAAAAATGTGACCCACCTAGTTACTTTATATATAAATTTTATCCAATAAAAATATGTCGAAAATGATTTATTAAAAAAATACATTTTTAGTATTTTTTTAATCCAATCTATGACTCTTCAACTTTCCAAGACTTCCTATACGAACACAAAACCACTCCATTAAGTTTATATATATATATATATATATATATATATATATATATATATATATATATATATATATATATATATATTTTTTTAAAAGTGACTTGTTAATCCTTCCGTTTTCTCCAAAATATTTTCTTAAATTGTTTAAATAATCTGTGGATACTCTTAATGAATTGAAATATTATTTTAAAAGGGCATATGCATATCCACACACAGCGACCGATCTTAATAAAGAAGTTTGGAAGAGTAAAAAGAATATATTTAAATTTTATATATTTAATTATTATTATTATTATTAATATAAAAAATATATATAATTTAGTTTTGAAATCTTGTATATTTTTTTCTTAAAAAAAGTTATAGTTTTGAAATTGTATTTATATGAAACTCATTTTAAATAAGTTTTTTTTTAATTTCATCTCTTTCTTTTAATATTTTCATATTTCAGAACGTTTTCTTATAATAAGTTGTAAAGAATTAATATAAAGCATTCTGCCTATAATTTAAAAGAATTAATATGAAAATTTTAACTTATAAGTCTTTGAATCTTAAGAAATGGTCATTTGATTCAACAACTGAATTTCTAGTATCATGCTTGAAAATAAGTGAATAAGTAAAGTTGTATTGTTTTCATCTTTAAGGGTATCTTCCCTTTTATCACTTAAAACAAATGAATCTATTATTTTATTTTCCCTCAATAATAACTATTTAAAAAAATTAAGACTAAAAAATAATTTATCAAAATCTAATCAAAAATTGAGAGACGTAATTACTAAAAAATATGATAATCAAGTCACTTTTAAGAAATGATTATGAAAAAACATATTGTACCTAACTTTTCTTTTCATATTTATAAAAAAAAAAATATACAAAAAACTCATAAGATGAAAAAAAAAACTAAATATCAAACTAATATTTTTGTATCAAGAGAAATGAGAAAATTACCTTCTTTTTTTTTATCTTAGAGGAGAACGGATGAGAACTGAGAACGAGAGAATAAATTTATGTCTAACTTTCTATTTTTTTAAACAAAAAATCAAAAAAGATATGCAAGAATAATAAATGAATAATACAATAATGAAAACCTTCAAATGAGAGAGAATAAAAAAATATCTCAATAAATTTTATTATTCTTTATTATTTTTAATTTTATTATTTATTAATATTAAATATTATATGTTATAAAAAAATAAAATCAATTTTAAAAAAATAAAAATATTTAAAAGAAAAAGTAAAAAATTTATTGGGAAGCCCTGCCCCCTGCGGACCTTCTAAGGTCCGCCACCGTCCACGCAGAACATTAGAGTAATAAAAAAAATATACTTATTATACAAGTGATAGTTATGTTTTTTAATCAAGTCGGGTAGAGTTTGAACCCTAGTGAAGTTATTCTTAGTATGAAATAAATCATCTAAAGAGGAAGTATGTTTTGACTTAGATGTTAATCATTGTATCAACGAAGAATAATTCGTATTAATATCAAGATTATTTTAAACAATTAACATAAAACAATAGTATACAAATTTTCCAAATTTTATATTTTGTTTTTTCTATAACTAAAATTTAATAGATATAAATTATTGATGAAGTGTAAAAATGTGAGATTTTTTGTGCCTTTATTTACAAGAAACCAAAAAGAGTTTTGTAGATATAAAACTCACACACCCAAGAGAAAGATCTCTAAGAGAGATAACCTTATGATTAAAGTTATATTAATTAACTAATTATTCATATATTTTAGTTTTAAGTATTTTTTTTTCTCTTAACATATTTATATATTGTGTATGTCCGTAAAAGTGCAAATGAAAGCATAAATTAATAAAGTGAAACAAATTTTGTTAATTTAATAAGGTTTGTGTATTGTCAACAAACAGCACTTGTGAGACCTAATACACACCGCATATTCTGTGATATTTCTTAAACATTATTAAAAAGGCAAAGTGGGTTTGTATTAGATAATAAGTTCTAAACGAAGAAGACACGCTAATTAATTGGAAAATTAGGCTCATTCGCATATCTTCACTCAAGAAATCAACAACCATATCTATCTCAATTCTCAAGTGATAGCGATTAATTAATAATGTTAAATTAATTTGTTGTTAAACTATATATAGTATAATAATAAATTATGTATGATGAATCTGTTGTGTCAGGGGAATTTTGTCGTGTGAAGGATATCTCTCTCACGGTTTAATTATAATACTTTAAAAAATTGTATTTTACTGTTAATTTTAAAGTTTAAAATTTAATTAACTATTTTCATTATGTACTATTTAAATAAAATACGTAGGTAAAGAGAAGATATGGGAGAGTGGGAGATCAACAAATAGTAATAAGTAACTCGAGGTAAGGGAAGAGAAAATTAAAAAAATAATAATAATATTTTTATGTTATACTATATATGATTAATATTAAGTGACATGTTTTATAAAAGAAATAAAAATCCACTCATTTAATTTCCCACAAATACTATAAGAAGAATTATGATAATATCTCTCTTTACTTACTTTTATCGGTTAAACTTACATATTAACTCAAAAATATATATAACCAACCCCATACTTTGCATTTTTCTTATGTTTTTTTTTTTCTATCTTTGAATAAATATTACAACTTCCTTCCAGTTATTTGACAGTACAGTAAAAAAAATCAATCTTAATACAAAATTTATTTCTATTAATTTTGTTTAAGTTTTTATATGATTGAAATAATCCAAGGGCGCGTTTCATCTTTATTAATTATCACAAGTGACGATTAATGTTAGGATGTAATTAATTTGAAGAGATTTTTTACACTTTATTGTTTTCTGTTATATATCTAAAAAATTCTTAATGACTCTAATGTTAATTGTATATTAATATTAATATTTTAATAAACACATCTAATAATTATTAAAAATTAGATAGATATTTAATTATATTTAATTATGTTAATCATTAACAAAATTTAAATAAAATTAATAATAGTAAAATAATCAATTACATTTTTTATAATAAAAATAAAATATACTAATATTTATCATACTGAATTAACTATTTATTTTAAAATATTATCAGTAACTTTTTTTTAAGGACAAGTTCAGAAGAGAGGCTTAAAAAATCTGAACAGAAACACATAAATAAAAGTTGTTACTTTAAAAATTCTCTTGTAGTATTCAATAATGTAGAATGCTAAAATATCGCAGATGACTATATTGAAACTGAAAAGCACTACTTTGCATAAAAAGTATATAAAATAGAATACACACATATTCATACATATATAATTGTAGTTTAAAAATAAACAATTTATGGATTAAATAAGATTTTAGGTGTTATTTTTTTAAATATCTTTTACAATTAATCTTTAATAAATATATTATTTTATTTTATAATTATTATTTTTTAATTAAAATATTTTGATGTCTTAATTTTAATAATATTCCGTATTAAATATTTTGTTAGAATAATTAAATGTTAACTCTGATAATTAAAAAGGAATATATCTAGATAGAAATTTTAAATACCAATTTTAAAGATAACAAAAATTTATTAACCTTAAATATATATCATACAAATTCATAAGATTTGAAAGGATTATTTAGATATGTAAGATTTTAAAAAAAAAAAAAAAACCTTCATAAATTGTTAAAAATGGGTCAAAAGTTACGAATAAAGTTACATATATATAATATTTGAATTAAAAAAAAACAGTGTAATTTTTAATTCTTTTAAAATAGAA
>Ga0214544_1001409_pt1:0-35000 | contig 49797 bp, 18 predicted proteins | sample CNSS3metaG_FD_160074 | JGI IMG/M metagenome (GOLD analysis project Ga0214544, IMG submission 160074) | Root nodule microbial communities from cowpea collected in UCLA plant growth center, Los Angeles, California, USA - CNSS3 | ecosystem: Host-associated > Plants > Roots > Nodule | place...
GGGTCTATCTAAAGTTGCAGCCCTATAGGCTTCGGTCCTTGGCTAAGCGACCCAATGAAAAGCTCTGTCCTCGTTTTTATGGGCCCTATCAGGTGCTTACTCGTGTGGGTCAGGTCGCTTACCAGCTGGACTTACCTCCCCATAGCAGAATACATCCCGTATTCCATGTCTCGTTATTGAAGAAGGCTGTTACACCACCTGCCGTGCCTCAGTCCTTGCCTCCAGTTTTGGCTGACGACTATGTGTTGGAAGTTGGTCCTGAGCACTTGTTGGACGTTAGGCGTACGTCCCAGGGAGATCTCGAAGTTTTAATTCAGTGGAAGGATCTTCCACCTTCAGACAACAGTTGGGAATTAGCTGAGTGCATTTCTAGGGAGTTCCCCGAATTTCACCTTGAGGACAAGGTGAAACTCCATGGAGGGGGTAATGATAGATATGGTATTGTGTACAAAAGGAGGGCCAAACAGACAGTTGAAACAGTTAGAAACAGTTAGGAATGTAAACTGTAACAGACCTATATAAGTCTGTTAAGGGTCTAGGTGTTTTTTTTTAAGTCTGTTTTCCGTTTACAGAATTGTGGGAAGGGCTGAGAGAGGGTCTCTCAGAGTTTGGTGCAAAGTGTGTGTAAGAATAAGTTCTTGGGATTTTCTCCCTGTCACTGCAGTGGGAGATATACCCATATTAAATAAAACAGGTTGTTAGCTAAAGTCCAGCAATTACCAATCCTATCATATTCCCACAGATTCATATTTAAATCCTGATCGGATAAAATCAATACTTCTAGGAGAAAAAATGAAGTTTTTCTAATAGATTAAAATCAGCTTATATATTGTAATTTCTAAAAAAGTTAGATGAAAGTTCTGATACAAATTAATTGCATAAGTTGATAGTTTATAGAAGTTCTATTCATTTTACTTTCTTATTTTCTTTTTTTACAAGTTTTGATGAAGAAGTCTATATATAAAAAACTTAATGCTTTGCAATAATAGTATGCTATGCTTTTCACAAGAGCTCTTTCTGAATCTAGACATGTTTACTTTCTACCTCTCTTTTCCTTTGCCTGATGCACCATTCCCCATTCTGCATCATCAGTGGTCATTTCTGTCTACTCAGATTTTTTTTTTTCAAAAGCACTAAATCATCCCTTTTTTCCAGACCGCTTTAAGGAAGTTGAGTTGGATGCTTTGCATTCTTCTGTTGATGCGGTAAGTGCAAGGTTGAGAAGGCACTTGCAAGCTTCGAAAGCTAATCAGCAACAGAAAACAGCTGGGAAGAAAATTCATGCTGTAGACAGTCAGATATCCATGCTCAAATCGTCTCTTGAAAAACTCTCACTTGTAAATACTGATAATTCAAAGAAAGTTAAACTTGTGGAGTCGACATTGAGAAACAAAGAAAGAAGTAGCGGAAGAGAATCAAGCTTGCCATTGCCCTAAAACCGTCGTGTGGTGTCCATCTGCTTTCTTATCCGAACTGGTGAGGTTTGAATTATGATCCTGCTGTCTGCACTCCAATAGTTTAGTCACCTCCAATTGTCTCTCCAAAATTTGGGAATGAAGTTAACATATTTACATTAGAAAATACATTCATCTCAACATCAACAGGAAAAGGAAAGTAGCAAACTCTGTTGTACACTTGTACTGAACTCCCTTTTCAATATGGCAGTGTCAGAGAAGAAATGCCAGGAATCCATGGTATTTCCATTCAGATTAGAATGGAACATGCAAGAGACCGGTTTTGTTCAAAAAATTATGTACTTGAATTTGTTTTGCTGTATGAGTAGCATACAGGTCCATAACATTCCTTGGTGAACAATCTCTGGCTATATATGAATGTAAAAGAGAGAGAAAAAAAAACTAGTTAAATATCGTGCATAATTAAATTCATTATCATTAGCAGTGAGTAAAATGGATGAATTAAAAAGAACTAAACTGAATCACGTAATTCGGACAAATTGAATTTAAATGAATTATATAAATTGGTTGAAATATCTAAATTGTCGAACTATTTTAAACATATATCTTATTTCGGAACCCTTATTTTTTATTTTTTTTAATTACACAAAGTACAATCAAGTTTAAACAGTTTAATTTAGAGAAAAATCAATTCTAAATTCCAAACTGGAGTAGTTTGGTTCGGATATTTGAAACCAGTTCAATTTTTTAATGCAGATTAGTTTTGTTTTACCGTGTTTGGTTTAGTTGTATTATTTTACAATTTAGCTGCAAGTGAAATTGTTGATGAATATATCCGTTATATTTATTTATGCGCTAACTGAAACATCTGATAGCATGTTTTTAGAAGTTAAGTAATTTCTTCAATAAAAAATCCAAAAGCTTTTAGCAAATAATTTCCTGAAGAAACAAGATAGCGCCTGTACTGTCCTTTTTAATAAATAACTTAGAGTAATTTTCAATGTTCAGCATAGATTAAATTATAAATGTTCCAACGTCGAGTGTACAAGATAGGTTTGTTAGAATAAATTACTATATTCGAAATAGAGACACTTCAAAAGATCATGTACATAAATTACTTTCAATATTACTTATGTGAGATTAATAGATATACACGAATAAGGTTTATAAATGAACAATAATGATTCTTACGTGATGATGCGAAAATTAGACACATTGTTTTTGTATCTTTTCGAATATAATAATCGTTTTTAAAAATGTTTAAACCGATTTTTAACTGAATAGTTGGTGCATGAACTAATTGCTAAAAATTTATTAAATTTATTTAAATTTTATTTTTCCAAAATTTATATAAAAATTAGATTTAACTTTAAAAAATGTTTTTCTTCTGAGACAAGTTTTTTTTTTCAATGGATTAGTCTTCAAAAACGTCCAGGTCCAATACCTTTCCATTAGCGTTGGGGGACTTCTCCCTGCACCCCCAAACCTTCTCCTGTACCTCCAATAATTACCTTTTTGACCCTAATCAAAAGTAAGAAACGGATTTCAAAATCCGTTTCATAAATTTTCATGTTCTTTTATGAAATAGATTTCGAAATCCGTTTCAAAAAAGTATGAAACGGATTCTAAAATCCGTTTCACAAAAAAAAAATTAAAATTTGTAAAACGGATTTTCAGAATCCGTTTCAGAAATGTATAAAACGGATTCCGAAATCCGTTTCACAAAAAAGAAATTAAAATTTGTGAAACGGATTTCAAATTCCATTTCAGAAAAGTATGAAACGGATTCTGAAATCCGTTTCTAGAAAAAAAAATTAAAATTTGTGAAACGAATTTCGGAATCCGTTTCATACTTTTCTGAAACGGATTCTAAATCCGTTTTAGAAAAGTATGAAACGGATTCCGAAATCCGTTTCTAAAAAAAATTAAAATTAAAAACATGGTTGTCGTTGATGTCGCTAAGGGAGGGGTCGAAGGTAGTGTGACGAAGGAGGTTGAGCTGGGAGAGGGTTGGGAGAGGCCCATGGAGAGGGAGGGGAAGTGGGTGGAGGAGGCGATGAGGAAGGCGAGACCTTCACCGAAGGGACAGGAGGGAGAGGAGAGGATGGAGAAGGAGAAGCGGGAGAAGAAGGAGGCAGTGGAGTTAGTTTGGGGGTGAAGAAAACAAAAAGTCAAATTATTAGAAATACAGGAGAAGGTTTGAGGTTGCAAGGACCCCTTAGCGTTGCAATTCATAAAACATATCGGGCTAACAATAGTTTATTTTTTATTTCATTTGTTGTTTTTATCCATGCAATAAATTAGCACGATAACGCCTTTTTTGGGCTGGCCTAGAATTATCCGTACCATTATGGTTGAAAGCAATTGAAAGAGTGAAAACTGTATGTAAATTTCAAATACAATCGTTTTTTTTTATTTGAATAGTTTAAATAAATATTTTTTTTATTTTTAGTGTATTCTCAAAATAATCATTCAAAAATTTTAAATAATATATTTTTAAAAGAGTAGCATTATCTAAGTAAAACTTTTACAAGAAAATGACATTTATTATTGATCTTAACACGGAAAACACAATCATAATATATTATAAATCAAATATCGTTCCATGTTTTTCGAGTTCTCTTACATGTATTGATTAGTGATCTCCGTAGTATTTTTCTTTTTAATTTGATGCGTTTGGTATCGATAAAACCACTGCTGGTTATAATTAAAATAAGTTGAATTGTGCCAAATTTATTGCAAACTTTTCTGAAATCATATATGAATTGCTAAACTGAAATATAATATAATTATTTATTCATATATGATGAACATGAACTTATTAAATTGATCTACGCTGAGGTTCCTCTGTGCCTTCTCTACCTGTTACGAGGCTCTTAATTTTTCATGCTATACATGGTTTGCACTTCTACGCTTCACAATAATAGGATACCTCTTCTGCGTCCTAGTTGTTGGGAAAAACACCAACTTGTCTTCCTCAGCAGGAACCCAACTGCCATCAATTCAAACCACGAAATTAGTGATAGATTAAAATTAAACTCTTAACACATACACCATAATTAAAGAGTTTTTAGTGTAAAAAGTAAAAACAAAAAAAAAAAATTAAAAGATTTAAAAAAAAAAAAAAAAACCACAGACTGACATGTGGCATATTGACTAACGGCGCAAATCTGTCTGAAAGGGACCTAATTGAAGTACTTTTTCAAAAGTTAGGATACAATTGACACTTTTTTAAACCGGGTACCTATTTGACACCATAGCCCCAAACTGGATACTATACGACTAATTATACCTTATTTTAAAGACACGTCAAAAAAACAACATAGAAAAGAGTCCAGATTCTTTATTGGATAACAACATAAAAAAGAGTCCAAATTCTTTATTGAATTTTTTTGGTAATGTCTCTTACTGAGCATTAAAAATACACTGTATTGATATTTTAAATATTTTTTTAATATATTTTAAAACGTCAAAATTAATGACGATCAATGTATTATAAAGACACGGTAGAGAAACAGTACAGAAAAAACCAACAGAGAATCCAAATTCGACACAAAAAACCGCAGAAAATTCAAATTCCATAATTAAGATACATAACTATGCATAACGTTTGTACCTGAAGCGGGTGACAATGCGGTGAAGGAAGACAGAAAGTACAACTCTGGCTAGCTCATAACCAGGGCACAACCGTGGCCCTCCCCCAAAAGGTGTATAAACATTCGCAGGGTTTGATGCTTCCGATGAGTTACTCTGATAAATTATGGTCACCGGTAAGTGACAAAGAACAAAAACTCATTTGAGACCGAACTTGGATTAGTAATAAAGACTGAAGTACCTGCCATCTCCAGGGATTGAAGGTGCGTGCATCTTTGTAATATTCAGGATTCAGATGTACAGCACGAAATGATGCGAAGACCTTCCATCCCTTAGGAATAGTGTAACCTATTACAAGTAAAGCATTCAAATTTTGTTGCAGTAGGTAAATTGCAATGTGCGATTTCTCATAGGCTAAATTCCACAACCTTTTTATTGTGGGTTACCTTTTATGTCTATGTCTGTCGTTGCTCTTCTAAATATCCCACCAATTATATTTGCCACCCTCAAGGTCTCATTCACAACCTGTATTGCACAAATGATTAAAAAACAAGGAAAGGACATGACTTAAAACACCGACAAAATCAATAGTAGCTGTTGTTCGACAACCTTATACTGTTAATTTCATTATACATTGAGCATTGAGGTAACATGTATATACTGTATACTTACACACTGGGTAAAAACCATTGACTTGTAATCTGTCCATTCCAGTGGTGCCGCTGGGTCACTCCTTGCTCTGATTTGGTCATGCTCTTCCTGTAAATAACACAATCAAAGTCTAAAAAATAGTCCAGTATTAACATACACTAATGCGAGATTAAGGAAAAAGTAATCCTGATTAACATGGTGATACCAGATTAAATCTAAAAGGATTTACTGGTATTGTAAATAGTTGAAGGAGTCAAAGTTATAGTCATCCTCCACGTGGGGTTTGGGACTAATATGACACTGTCACCTTTCACATAACTACGAACGTGTGATCATAAATAGGCGTTGAAATTAGAGCCACACGACTTCCCAGACATGACCATGGGACCGAGAGGTCCAAGGAGATAAGTCCGCGGCAAAACAAGTTCTGCAAACACAAAAAGTACTTTCTGCAGAGTGCAGCAGATGATGCAGAAGCAGATACAGACGCACGGTGGCAAGGGCCTTTCCGTCTTTCCGCACCACACACGGCCGTGATCAGGTCAAAAAGACCAATACCAAGCGTGAGCTTTGAATGTAATAATTTTGCCTCTTGGTTCCACCAATGTCTCCTATGACTTTTTTTTCCTGTCTACTTTTTTACTACGTTTTCACACCATCATTTGTTTCCCCTGTTAAACCAAATCCTGGCTATGAAGATCTTTCTTTTCTAATAAAACATTATCTCTCCACACATATATATAAGAATGAAAGTGTTTTTAAAATATTTAGAAGATCCAATTATTTGAAAGCACTTGTGTTGGGATGTGAAGTATAGTGTGATATGGATGATGTCAGAAAATGACAAAGGACTTGGACACGGGCGGTGAGTAAGAATCATTGATTGGTGAAATGAGAAAATGGAGTCAATGGTGAAATGACCTTGGATAGATCACCATCTGCCCATATCCCTCTCTTCTTTTGTGTCTGCTCTCAGTCATGACAAAGCGTGATTGCTTTCAACTTATCAACCGTGTTACTACGGTGAAAATTTGAAGGAGCCAGGCTTTAACCACAGGCTTTGAATTCAGTTGAATTCAGAATTAATTTAACGTGCACAAAACAACAAAAACCAGACATAAAATCTTTTTCCTGTGTCTGGCAGTGTCCTAGGGAAAACAAAAAAGGAATCCTACATTAATTACAACTTCATAGCCGTACTTTTCCAAATTTGGATTATGGAACTAACCAATTTTTTTTATAAACAACTTAAACAATATTTGCGCTTTTCCTAATGATTGTCATAATATAGTCAGAAATCACGATGAATAAAGGATTTACTCCTTTATTTTGCTTCTTTTGTATTTCTAGGATTAGTTTGCAGAATAATGTTTTCTAATAAAATCTTTATATCATTTCTTATTTTATCTTTCCTCTTTCCATCTAATACCATAAATGTACGATTTAAAATATTTAAAATTAGAAGACAGATAATAGTATGATAATATATATTTAGAATTCAACAGATAAAAAATAATTCCTTTCCATAATTATGACCGATGTAATGCAACAGAGAGTGTTAAAAACCATGATATTTAACATATCGACTATATTAAAAGTCAGGGGTACGATATTTTAATATAAAACAAAAAATTCTCATTTACTATTTCTATTCCAAAATAGCTGCAATTTTAGAAATAAAAAATGTTTCAAAATAATTGAATCTTCCAATAAAGCATTTTTTTCCTTCTTTTATTTAAAATAATGTATTCATGAAAAGGTAGAATTATTCAAAAAGATAAAAATAGCAGCAGTATATTCATGTATGCGTAGAATAATCTCGTGGAGGTAGTAACCCTGTTAGCCATTTTTTTAAGCAAAATACCTTTCCATAATTAATGTTTAGAATGGGGCGTTTATAATAAGGAAAAGTCAATCCCGGTGGCGGTGGAGACAGAGAGTATAAAGGATCAGATAACGAAAACGAGTTTCCAACGGAAGCACACCACACACGGTGGACTGGCGGTGGAGTGGTGGTGGTCATTAACATGGACAGGGTGGTGGTGGGGTTGTTTGCAGCCACAACCATTCGGTCCAGAAAACCCAAACCAAATCATGACATCAAAATTCCAGAATTATAATAAAAACAAAAATTGTTAAAAATTAAGAAAAAAAAATTAGATATTTGTGAATCATGTTTTACGTAAACAAACGAATATTGTGATGATCATATAAATAAATAAGGTATAGCATAGCGGGAGCTTAGGTTTGTTACGTACCTTGAGCTGTGCCAGGGCCAGAGGAGTCTCAGTGAGGAACTTGACTGCAAGAGTCATTATGGTGGAGGTGGTCTCGTAACCGGCGACGAGCAAAGCCAACAAGAAATCCACTATTTGGTCGTCGGAAAAGTGGTCACCGGAGGCCAACAGTGCCCCTAGCATGTCACTCTTTTTCTCTTTCCCTTCGTTATACTCTTCTCTCCTCTGCCTCACCACCAACGTTAGTGCCTCTGCCACCTTTGTTCTTGCCTGCAAACTCAATTCATATTCACTAATCACTAATCTCATACTAAAAAGATTTAATATTGTCATTAACCCATGAATTAAACGTGTTGAAATTTGGGTGCATATGGACCTTGATGGCTCTGCGGTATGTGGTGGAGAAGAGAGGTAAAGGGAGAGTGAAGAAGCCTTCAATCACAAGAACATACTCTTTCCTTAAACTCTCAGTCCATTCATCAGGGTCAAAGCTCATCAATTGCTTCACTGTTAGCTCAAACGTTATCTGCAAAACCAGCGTTGTCAAAACAATTATCCATAACCATCATCATTTGCACAAACATTGTTAGCAATTTGGGGAATAAAAAAACACGAGTAGTTGAAAAGGAATTACTAAAAGGCAACAACCCCCTCCCTTTCCACATGTCTTATATCATGCATACAAACATCTTCATACATGTGCATGCTCACCCTACATGATGATGACCAAACGTTTAATATGCAGAGTGTGATTATTATCCTTTGTAACCGAAGGAAACCTTTTTCGTTTAAATTAACGTCTGATGCAAAGCCTCATGTGCAACCAGATTGGACACATTGTACCGAACCATGGAATCTGAGTCACCACACCCCATTTTCATCACGCACATCGCTATCATATGCTAACACACCCGTATTACTTTATTAATTACAAACAACTTTTTCCGATTAAACCAAAATTAAATAAAACAAAAACAAAAACAACAAGAAAATACTCAAACAGAGACATGAGAGAGAAAGCTTTAAAACTTTCCAGTGCTGGTTAGACACATATACGAAAGTTGCTGATTAGCTTTCAACTAAATAAGTAAACAAACAAAACTAGATTTAGATAATAAAATCAAAGAATTTGAGGTGCAATAGGGAAGACCTGGTCCACCACTTTTCTCTCACTCACAGCCCCCATATGGTACATTATGATGGTGAGTCAACCAGCCAAACTCGCCCGAGCCATAGCTGACTTGACTCGGCAACACACATGAACGTGTTATTCCCCGGTAATGATTTGGGAAAGTTAAAACACTATTAATAACACCTTTTCTAATCAGAATTCAAAATTTCACCTTCGTAATCCACAAAGTCATGAAAAAAACGTTACACAAACATAATATCCTTGAAATATCCGCGACTACTACTATTGTTGTGATCACATCTCTTCTGCAAAATCAATAAATGCAAAGAAACCGCGACCACAGCCATATTTAAAACCTTGGACTAATCAATACTGTAAACTAAACGCAACATAACTGTGACCACGACAGAAATTTAAAACCTTGGTAATTCATAAATGAAAAAATCAAATTCAAAAACCGAAATAAAACTTTTATTCTCACAAGGAAAACACAAAAAACACTAACACAGCTCAAGTGACTAACAACATCAACAACTTAAAAAGGTGCAAACAAATACGCAAGTTAAGTGACAAAAAACTTGTACAAAAATTAAAAATATACAAGTTGGTTTAAGTAAAAAACTTAAATTATTTTATATTCTCGTGTTCTGTTATAAGTATTTAACCTTTTTTGCCTGGTCCATGAGAGTAACACGATCGGACCAGGTATCGAGGTTGAGGCCGATGAGGCGGTCGATGTGGTGGAGAAGGTGATCCTTGATGATGGAGGAGTTGGCGAAGCTCATGGTGAGCGAGTGCATTCTCTTGTGCAGAGCGCCTTTCATCAACAGAAGAGAGTGTTTTCCGAGTAGGTTCGATATGGAACCAGGGTAACTGCAATCCAACAGCTTCCCCTCGTTCTGCAGAATGAACCGGTTCAGCTCCGGGTCCGCCGAGAACACCGTCGGCTCGCCGAATACGTGCGTCATGAAGATCGACCCGTAGCGCCTCACGCGCTCGTCCATGAACGGCTCCGGATTGGCGCTCTTGTACGCAGATATCAGCTGCAGCGTCTCGCCGATGAACGGCAGACCGTAGCTGCCCGGCGGAAGCCGCAACTTCCGCCGGCTCAACGCCCGGCGCAGGAAGATCGCGGCGGCGAAGGCGGCGAACAATAAGAGGAGTGTTGGCAGAGAAACCATTGCTGCAACAGAAGAAGTGTTATGGATATAAACCCAACCAAACTGTTTTGAATGGTTGGAGAGAGAGAGAGAGAGAGAGAGAGAGAGAGAGAGAGAGAGAGAGAAAGAGAAAGCGTATTAATAGAAGAGTGGAGGAGCGCACGAGGGGGTGGGGGTACCTCTGTGTGTGAGTGCCCAGTGCTCAGACTCTAGAAGATGAAGAAGAAAAGGATCTATTGTGACCAAACAAATTATCTCACATCACTTTTTTTCTTTCCTTTTTAATTTTTACAATCATTTTATTTTATCTTATAATTTATAATTATAATTAAAAGCATTTATTATAATTAATTATTTGCTGAATTCATTTACTACATTGATTATTATTTTTCTAAAATGAAAGCAAATATTGTATGAAATAAATGTGGGATTCATTCTATGGGGTGATAAAGGAAACTGGTAAAGAATTAAAAAGTTTTTTTTTTTTTTACCTATTTCTTTTTTCACTTTTTCATTGTCAAAAAACTGGATGAGGTGTAAATAGCAGCGTGTATTGAATAGTTGTACCAATGTGTTAAGTTGAATATCCATATTGTTGCTTGTGTACTTGCTTAGTTCCTATGGTTGCTGTAGAAACATTTTTCAGTCGAAGTACACAAGTCTTAAATGGGATTAAATTGATAATAAATATTTATTTAATTATACTTAAATAGTAATATCAAAAAATAATAAATACACACGTGAAAAACTTGAAAAACGACGTAGTTTTTAATATTTGTAATATTAAATAATTAGTCAAATATTATCTTCAATAATATCTTTTTAAATAAACACAATTAAGTGATGAAATGAAGAAAATAAAATACTAACCAATGTCCACCGGTTAAAAATATTAATAAACATTAAATTTTAAAACGTTCGTAATTAATTGTAACATAAATTTTTACCTTAAGTTAATTGTAATCCATTTTTTATAAAATTAATTGTAATTGAGTATAAAAGTTTTACAAAAATTAAGTATTTGATATTTATATTAAAATTTAGTGGTAAAAGTCATTTTATTAAATCATTTTTTATATAAAAAAAATAGTATAACATTCATACTAATAAAAAATTTGGTTAAAAATTAGTAAGAGATAATATTGTTCTATTTTTGAAAAAAATAAAAATTAACAAAACATGAGTACTTAATAAAAAAGTAATTAATAAAGTAATATGTTAAAAAATCATTTTTAACAAAAAAAATATTAGTATAACATTTATACAAATAATAAATTTAGTATGAAATTGAGAGAAACAATATAAATATTAATATAAATATTAGTACTTAATTTTGTAAAAGTATTTATACTTAATTATTTTTAATCTTATAAAAAATGGATTACAAAAATATTTTAATTATTAAGAAAAATTGGGACAAAATTGAATCAGATACACGTACTTACGTACTAAATTGAAACAAAAAAAAACATATATGGGGACTAAATAGAAACCAACACAATGGCATCTCATAGTGACACTGACAATGCAACGTGTCACACACAGAGATTTGACACGTGACATTTTTTATTTTTTTTTCAAAAAAAATTCAAAAAATTCAAAAAAAATCAAAAAGTTCAAAAAAAAATTTAAAAAAATTACAAATTGACACGTGGCACGTTGACTAACGGCGTTAGTCAACTTTGTTTGAAAGGGACCTAATTGAAACATTTTGTCAAAAATTGATATGCAATTGACACTTTTTTTAAATCGGGTACCTATTTGACACACTAGCCCCAAACTGGGTACTATACAAGTAATTATATCTAATAATTAATACAGTTTTATCTTATTTAGAGATAAAAATACACATAAATATTATTTTATTTGGAGATAAAAATACACATAAATATTATTTTATTTTATTTAGAGATAAAAATACACATAAATATTACGAAGGATGTACTTCATTTGTCCTTGTAAGTTAGTCGGTGACATTGTTTGTAATAAATTTTTAACAATGGGTATAGATTAGATGAACGTGTCAAAATAAGTGAAATACGTGGTACACTGATCATTATAGAAGAAGTCAGGTTTAAACTTTAGAAACATTGTCGTTTTTTTTTTAAATCTTAATTGAATTCTTGTATTCTATGTCATCCTAATTAGATTATCGTTTTTTAAAATGTGTTTTAACTTGGTTCTTTTTATCATTGTAACTATTAATTTTGTATCAAGTGTCAAGTGCTGATTTTTTATTTTATTTTTTAAATAAAATAATTTTCATTCTTAAATATGATCATATCACATATCTATTCTTTGTTTTTTTTTAATTTTTTAATTGCTTTTTCTTCAATTATTAATTTAAAATAAACAAAAAAAACTACAAAGTCACATATTGAGGAGGGTTTAAAACTTTTTTTAAGTTATAGTTGATACGCTAGAATTTTGTAGGTGGAACTTTCTTTATATTTGATTATTTTTTGTAATTTGGTTCATTAAGTTTTTTAGAGTAGTCCATACATCTATCTATTATTAATAAAGTAAAAAATATAGTATCTAAAATAGCTTCTATTATTAATAAAAATAATTATAATTAATTTGTAAAATAAATAAGGTTTGAATAGTATTTAATTTAATTAATATAATGATTATTTATTTTTTATCTCTAAATTTATTTGCTAGTTAATGATTTTTTTTACAACAATATTTACATCAAGTTTCAGAGTATGATAAAATGTGCTTTAAACCGATACACACATAAATCATTTAGTACATTTTAGAGTTTTTGTTTTTATTTATTGATTTTTCTTTTACTCGTTTATCTTTATTTTTGTTAATCAAAATCAAATAAGTGGAGTTGAGTTTTATATTGCTTAAAGTTTATTTTTCTCTCTAATCTTGATTTTTGTTTTTTGGATTGCAAGTTGTGTGTTTGATTTTAAAAATTAAATTAGAAATTGATTGAACATTATTTTAACAATTATATATATATATATATATATATATATATATATATATATAGAGAGAGAGAGAGAGAGAGGAATTTATATATTTGATTAAATGGTATTTTAATCAAATATATAAATTTTGATAATTGTGACGAGAGACATTTTTTTAATTCTTTAAATTTGTTGTTATGCTTATCTATTTTTTTATACTTATAAACCCCTAAACCCCACGTATCAAATATATTGAGTACAATCAATATATTTTTCTTTTAGAATCAATTTAAAGATGTACTCTGTGTTGTAAAATTTAGAAATATTCAATATGTTTGATTTCAAATCCAACAACGAATGACAAAATAATTATTTAAAGGCATTAAATTTATATAAATTTTAATAACTCTCCCAAAATATTTTTTTTTCCTTCATAAAATTTTACTTAAAGAGATTAAATGGTATATTTACCTAAACTCTCGTTTCATCATACTTTCTTATCCATAGTATGAAATAATACCTTTATTTTTTATTTTTACTTTTAATTACTAGTTTGATTTTTTGTACACTTACATTACTGTTTCATGTAACACTGTGTTTTACGGTTTCAAAAACATTGTACGCATTGATTTATTGTATTTTTCATTTCTATTTATAAATTTATATTCAAATAGTAAAACAATGTTAGATTATAGCTATTGACAGTGAATATAAATTTAACAAATTAAATTAGTCTAAAAAATTGTGTTAATTTTTCCTGTCATTTCTCTTATTTTGTGTTTATTGCGTCTTCTTGTTGAATTCCAATTTATTATGATTTGTATACTGTAATTCGTAATCAAATATTGCAATTGAGGTTTTGTTAATCAAATACAAAAATTTAAACATTACTTTTCTATAGATAATATGCAACCGTAATTTTCTTTATATTTAGACACGTATTTTATAGCCATTTAAATTGCATGGACTTAATTAGAAACTTCAACCTTAACAAAATATTTTAAAAAGTAATCATATTTGGTAATTTCAATTATCAATTGATGAATTTACAAAAAAAGATATTATAATTATAGTAATGAAAATATCTGTCCACAAAGATAAACAATTAAAGAGAAAAAGAGGTAAAATATTTGAAAATGGCATGTATAATACAGTGAGGTAGTGAGGTGATGACAATTTGTGAGAAAAAAATCATATTTGAAAATAAAAATTCAGATTTAATATATTTATGAAATAACGTGAAAACAGGACTTTAAACCTAATTCAATATCACAAAAATTGATTTATAAAGTGAGATTTGTACCATTTTATATATTATAAAATTATCTTATTTTTAATTGACGCGTTGAATGTCTAGTGCACTCAATAAATATTAATTGGTGGTTCGATATAAAACACTTTGGTATAATAATCAATAACAAATTTTACTAGAATAAATTCAAACTTATAATACTGATATTATGTTAAAAGATAAAACTTTAAGTATAAATCGATCCTACAAAATAGACTTATCAGATGAGATTTGTACTTTTTATATAGTAAAAAATATTTTATTTATAATCGATGTGAGATTTTTTACGAATAAATTTTATTGATTTAAGAAATGAAATAATAAATAATTGTGTACTGTATAGAGCTTGGCATGTTCTCAAAATATTTAAAAAGTAAAAAAGGTTATTGGGGATAATGGGTTTGGCGAAGGAGCGAATGGGTTGATGTCCCTTTTAGAAGGGTCCATACCTTTGTTTTCTTTTGTTACACAGGGAACATGTGGTTCAACACAATGCACATCATTATACTTTCGTTTATCCTATTAATTAATTAATCATAATAATAATCTTCGATCTATAAATATTCCACCCGAACAACCAAAAGGACTCGTCTATCTTATTTTGAAGTCACTTCTTACAAGTAAGTAAGTATATGCTTCATCATATGGATTAATTTATATTTCAAAACAGAACATTACTTTTTATTTTTTAAAAACTTTATTTATTTTAGAAGAAAAAAAGAAGGTGATGTTTTCTCTAGTAAAAAAATTACTTTTTGAATACGTTACGGAGGAAGAAGATTCTTAGCATAATCCAGTGTGATTTTATTAAAAAATATTATTATATTGTAGTAGGTATGTTAGTGGTTTGGAGACAGATTAAGATCCAAATTTGTGGGATTTGGATGAAACTTTCTTAATTAGTTTCTCAGTTTAAATATCTGAAATAAAATCACAATTCGTACAGTTTCAACAAGGTATTGTAATATCTGTATCTACCATCAGCTTTTATATTTACATTCTACTTAAGGCCAACAAATCAGTAATACTTGACATATTTCAATAAAATTTGTAAAACAAATACTTGACATGACACAATAATTAAAACAATTTCAATGAAATCTTTAAAGTTAATATTTTGCTCGCTTGTTGAACATTTTCTGGCGTCGTTTTTTTCATAAAATTTATCTCTCTACCTTTATACTTATATATAGAGAGAGAAAGAGACGGAATTACAATTAATATTAAATCAAAGAAGATATACAAAATTACATAATACTTATCTTTATTAATCGTCTAATTCACCAAAGTGTTTTTGTGCTTTAATATAAGTGTGTGAAATAAATTAAAAAAAATGATAATTAAAACTTTTCTATATCTACGCTTTAATTTATTTAGTTTTTTTTAAGGCATGCATCGATGTACGTGGGTTGATGTAAATTCAAAAGTTTCAAGTTAAAGGTGAGAATAGTCATTATTGGTGATGTATGCAGTAAAAGCATATAAGCTTTAACTTCTGGGCTGGAAATAATTAAGGTGAACTTAGTGAAATGGGGCTACAAATAGAAATGAGAAGAATTTTTTCCTCTCTTACCAACTAATCCAATCTTTGGTTTCTTCCCAATTATTCCTTTCTCTCTTTTGATTTCAAAGTCAATTTCTTTTATTCCTCTGTTACCCTTTGCCTTTGTGTAGTTACAGAGGGAGCCAAAAATGAAATAAAGGAAAAGAAAAAGAGTAGAAAATGTTGTAATTAAATTAAAAGAAAAATAATAAATGAATGAAAAGTTTGAGTTATTTTTATTTTTTTACAAAAGTAATTGCTAAATATTAAAATATTTTATTTTACAAAATAATAAATCTAACCTATTTTTGTTTATTACTATTATTATATAATTATTTTAATTATTTATTATATTTACCCAAACATAAATGATTCTTTGGAAAAATAATCAATTGTACATTAATAAAATGAAATATTAATCGATTATATCAAAATATTTTAATATTTCAAATATAATTATTTATATCTTAAACATAATAATTATGGATAACATTTGTTGTAAATCATCAAAAAATTTAAATGATAAAATATATCTTGATTTCTTGTTCTACTGTCAATATTTTAACTTTTTGTTTTCTTCGCTCACTGGATTTTCGATGTTGGAATCAAATACAGGGTTAGTGATTTGAAATCCACAAACTAGTTAAAAGAAATTATAGAGCATCATGTTAATTAGAGTGTTGGCTTCAATAATTTTCTCTTCCCTCTTATCCTCTTCAATTTAGATATCTTCCATGCTTAGGATCTTTACGGTGATTACGAAGTTTATTTTGTGTTCTTTACTCCTATTATTTTTTTTCAAATTAGAATTTACTACACAAGGAAAATCAAGTTAAAGTATAATCTAGTTTTGGTTTTGTTTTCTAATTTAGGTTATAAGTTACATTTGTATAGTGTGATGAGTTGATATCATTGTATCTGAAATTGATATTTTATTAAAGCTTTTTGAGATGTAATTATTGTTGACTTGGTAGATTAAACCTTAAAGTTTAATTTTGTTTTACTTATAAAATAACAAATTTAATAACAAAATTACGAAATCAAAAGTTTAGTTAAAAGAACCGCAACCTTTAGAATTTAGTGTTAAAATTTAGGAAAAATGTAAAAAATTATATAATAAAATATATAATTAAAAAGATGGAATTTACCTGATTTTTTAACGAACTCAAATAAAATTAAAAATTAAAAAAATTTAAAATAGCATGAGACAATGATGATGTCACGTAGTCAAAACAAAGATTGTTGTCCCTGGTCAGCAAACACCCTCACGTGTCCGCTTCTGGTTTCCTTCTTCTCACGAATGCTTGTGGTACGTGTCAGTCCTCGCACGTGTACCTCCAGTTTTCTTTTCAATCTTCATTTAAATAATTCTGGTGCTACTTATATATTTGGCAAATAATAATAATCCACGTATATGTCCGTACACCATATACATCCATTATCCAGGCACGTGCATGCAAATTTAGCTAGGCCACATTTTGCTACTGCCATGGCACGTGTTACTGTCACTAAATATCTATTACTAAATATCTATTCGATTTTCTTTACCTTTTCTTTCTGATCTTCTGTGTCACCATCGTCATTCACTATTTTCTCTATGGAATGAATAATTGCAATTTTTCACATGTTTTTTAATTTTTACTCATAAAAGGGAAGGTTAGATGCACTGCAAAATAATTTGGCCTTGAAAGCAAAGAAATTGAGTTTGCGTAAAGCTAAAACAGAACAAGAAAGCGTGAACTAAAAACATGTACCCTTCTATTAATTTTTAGGTAGCAAAAGCATAGGAAGAACTCTGATTGGACAAGATACTAGAAAAATGTTAGCTTTTTGTAATCTTAAATGAACACCAATAATTATTGGAAGACTTTCTGATTAAACCAGTGATAATTGGATTATCTTGATTGACATTAATTGCGGGCTAAATTACTGTTAATCTTTTGTGTTCTGGTTACTTTTTGTTTCTAACTAATGATGCTCATTAGGAGAAAATCCTATCCAAAAATTGCCGCTTGTGCCTTTTTTTTTTGTCAAATCCTTCGATCCAACGTCGCAATTTGCTAGCATTGAAAATTTGTTCATAATCATTCTTCAATCGACTATGTATATATTATTGTGAAGCCTAAACCAATGAAGTTGGTTATGAATTTTGTTTGGCGTCACATTATTTATGGTGATGAAAGAAAGTGATTAGAAGTTGGAAAGACTAAAGTACGTGGTTACAGTGTACTATTGATGATGTTGTGGCTTGCAAGGTGCATAACGTAAACGAGGGAGCAGACACTACAAAAGTGTACCATCCATGGTCGACATGCTGTTTTCTTTTCACCATTTTCATAAAATCATCGAGTAGTAACAGTGTAGTTTTATGATCCTAATATGCCATTCACATCTCTGACTATCATATCTCTCTAATCACACTGTCATGTCCTCTTCACATCACTTTTCCAACTCTACTTTCAAATAAGAAAATTTTATATAAGTTATTGGTATAAAATATAATTTATGAAAGACTAACAATGATATCTAAGTAATGAATTAGTTTAGTATCGTTCTGATTTCGATTCAAGTTTATCTGTAGTTATTGTATTTTCAAAAGTATTGTCTGTTTAGAGTGTTTGAACTTCATCACGAAGACGTTTTAGAAGGTGAAAAAAAATAAAAATATTTAAATTTTGTTTAACCTTAATTCTTAAATGATGTAAGACTTATTAGATATATCAAAACAAATAAAAAGTAAACATGGAGACGTGGAAATGAGAGAACACTGACCTGGGAGGATTAGTAACAGTTTGGAACTGACATTGGGAATGATTAGTGTCGAGGACGATGGGATTTGACGATGGACTAAAATTATAGTGAAATCATGATTTTCACCAAACAAACACACCTGCAAAATTATGGTGCTGAATGTGTACCCATTGTGGGAGGTATTCATTTTTGTAATTCCTGTTTTGACTTTTTTTTTTCTTCTTAATGCACAGATTATGGCCCCATCTACTCCACTTAGGCATGTCCCTTGCAACCTTTGTGCCCATCACCATTCTTCACTTTCCACTGACACTCTCCGACACCCAACACGTGTACAATCATCACTCTAATTCTTCTCCACTTTAAAATATTTTATAACAAAAATTATCCTATTAAAAAACATAAACACGAGTAGAGTTTGCTGTTCATGAATCAAAGTCAGTGTTTATCTCTGTAGTACATGTGAATTCTGATAACAATAATCTCGGTAATCTAAACCTGTTCAGAAAACGATAGTCCCGATTTGTTCTCACTCTTAGCATTATTCAGAATTCAGAAAGAGGTTTCCTTCTTTCACAAACAGTTCCTGATCCATAGATCCACTGTTCATGCATGTGTATGTTTCCTGGGTCATAAGCCTATAATGCATGCCATTATAAATTTCACTACAACAAAACTTATAATTATAATGATAATATTTCAATATAATGTTAAAGCAAAAATTAAGCTAAAGTAATGGTTTTTCACTTCATGTTAGTGAGTGAGTAAAAGATGGGTTCATTATTAGCATGTCAAGAAAATAATATTTATTTTTCTGTTTAAGCGTCACTCTCCTTTTGGCATGTTATCTTTTATAACAAAAGGTTGAGCACGGTCAAGTAAAACTGAAGTTAAGTTTTACAGTAAATCTTGTTGGTTCCTTAAAGTTAAATCGTCGTGAACGTGGTTAAATAATTAGTCTATTGAAGAGCCAAATTTTACTGTACTGGTTGTCTATGCGTGTTGTTGTGAAATTAATCTCTAATTATTAAATCAATATATGTTTTTCGTCAGCACTTAAAATTTTTTCGTAGGAATGAAATATAAGTATACATTCTAGATGTTTCAGAGATTAATTGGGGATTTTTTTAATATAATTTTTTAATTTGATGACATGAAAAACTTTAAAGACCAAATCGAAAATATTTCTCGTTTACCCTTGGTAGTAGTGGGTATGCATTATTAGGCATAGACTTTTCAACTTCATGGGCTTCATTTTAAATTCTGATACTTGGGCTTCATGGACCAGGTTATCAGATGTTGCATAATTAATAATGTTGATTTCTTCATCTGTTCTTACTTGCTGCAATAAGGATATATTTGGAGTTCCAAGAAAAAACAAAACAAAATTCTCAATAAACTGATACAAAAAAAAAAATCTTTATATCATTTTTCTAAATTTTTATTTTGAACTTATATATAAACTACTTTTAGTTTAGGAACAAATTTATTTATTTAATTTTTACCTTGTTCTCCTAAAAAAATTAATGCCACTGTTGTAAAAACAGTTTAAAAAGAACAGCAAAAACGAAAATTGAAATGAATGTTGTGATCTAGCATCATGTCAAATACATCGCAGACAAAGCACATAAACTGTTAAATTGTCAGTGTGCTTACAACTGAGGAAACACTTCAATAACTCTCACTATTGCAACAAAATAATAATTCATGCAAGATATTATACTCCAATAAGAGATGTTACCAGTGATTACTTTCACACTGATAGGGTTTAGTTACACGAATACAACACAGTGTTCATGTAAACATATATCTAAGAATAATGCAAAATTTGGTTGAAATCATAGATACATGGTGATCTCAGATTATTTCACGTACGGATCATGCTAAAACAAGAATTTTTTTATTTTATTTGGCAAGTAGAAAACAAATAATAATTGCAAGGCATAAAAAAAAATCAAGGGAAACCAACAAAATGTGAATGTAAAAAAAATGGTGTTTTTCCACCAGGACCACAAAATAAATGTGAAGCAGCAATCAACCAACCATCCAAGAACACCCATGGCAGATAAGGCTGAGAGATAAGCCACATTTTATGCTCACACACTCACTCCTCACTGCATCCATCACAAAACTCACCTACACTCAAAAAACATACTTAACCATATTCATATATAAACATCCCTTTCCCACACTTTTTCCACCCATAAACACCACCTCACTAATCTTTAAAACACCGACATGGCCGCCATCGCCGCCACCACATCATACTTCTTCGGCACCAATCTCTACAGCCCGACAACCTTAAACACCGGAAGGTTCCACGCGTTCTTCAACTTCGGCACCAAGAAGGCGCCGCCGCCGCCGCCGCCGAAGAAAAAGGAAGTGAAAGTGAAACCCTCCTCCGGCGGGCGCCAGCTATGGTTCCCGAATGCGGAGGCGCCGGAGTGGCTCGACGGAAGCATGATCGGCGACCGCGGGTTCGATCCGTTCGGGTTCTCAAAGCCCGCGGAGTATCTTCAGTTTGACCTGGACTCGCTGGATCAGAACCTCGCTAAGAACGTCGCCGGCGAAGTGATCGGAACAAGGGTGGAGGTCGCAGAGGTCAAGCCGACGCCGTTTCAGCCCTACACGGAGGTTTTCGGGATTCAGAGGTTCCGCGAGTGCGAAGTCATTCACGGAAGGTGGGCAATGCTGGGTGCTCTCGGTGCTTTGGCCGTTGAGGCTCTCACCGGAGTCGCATGGCAAGACGCCGGAAAGGTACCGTTTTAGTGTCTCTTTCCTTAAACTGATTCTTCTTTTCGATACCCTTTTGCTCTTTCTGTTTTGGATTTCACCATTTTTTAGAAACATTTGATGGGTGTGAACTTTGACTACTCTTTTGCTTGATTTTACATTTTGATTTGTTCGATTCTCCTTCGGTTAACGACACAGTGATAGGATATCTATCTGCGTGAGGAAACTTGGATTCCGAACTTTTTTGACAAGACCATAGAATTTGCATGGAGATGTTGATTTTCTTATTTTATTTTGTGGGATGATGGTGTTTGTGTTTTGTTGTGTTGTGTGTGTATGAGTTTCAGACAACGTAGCGTGGTCCCAGGTCAGTGACAGCAAAATACTGGAACATACCTTCGACGTGTCCTATTGTAATCCACTGACATGCACAGTGGCACCAGATATTTTCAATAAATCATTATAATATTTTACAAATTTGATTGAAGACGGAAATTATGTACTCTAAATAAAGTAATTAATACAAAAGAAGAAGGTAAAGGTGTTGTTGTTTGGTTTCAGGTAGAGCTGGTGGAAGGATCATCTTACCTGGGACTTCCACTTCCGTTTTCATTGACGACACTGATATGGATCGAGGTGATAGTGATAGGATACATAGAGTTTCAGAGAAACGCAGAACTTGACCCAGAGAAAAGGTTGTACCCAGGAGGAAAATTCTTCGATCCTCTGGGTTTGGCGAACGACCCTGAAGAAAAAGCCAGACTTCAACTTGCAGAGATCAAGCATTCGCGCTTGGCCATGCTCGTCTTCCTCATCTTTGCCATTCAAGCTGCTGTCACAGGAAAAGGTCCTATCAGTTTTATTGCTACCTTCACCAAGTGACATATACAGATAATATAATATAACTTTTTACTCCTCTAATTTTATTAATTCTTTTCGGTACACCCAAAATATCAAAACTGCTACCTGTAATCTTATGAACCAATGTTATGTATGTTTCTATCTATAGTAATTTCGTGCTATACGCTTCTTGAATAATAATCTTAATAAGAGGAGGATTATTAGTAATTTTTTTTATTGGTATCATCAAACTTACAAAATTTAATAATATTAATAAATAGTAAAAATACATTAAGTATAAGAATGATACTGTTAAGATTTATCTTTCACGTATAAACTATATTAAGCTATTGGACACGAAATTAACGATGAATAATTAACACCTGCTAGATTTTGAAAAGAAAGATGATGTCTCTTATTATTTGTTCTTTTACAATTATTCACCGGAGAACACGATAGAAAACTAGTAGCATGACGTTGAGTTAATTTGAATGAATGTGTTATATACCTTTTTATTTTTTATTTTTAATTTTTACTTTTGATCATATAGAAGAAAAATATAAATTTGTATGTTGATTGAATTAATTATTCGTCACAACTGTGAATCGATTATAGATCTTGCCGGAAAAAAAATGTGGGTGGTGAAACTATAATCAATGAAATAAGAAACTTGTAAAACGTTATTATAATTAGGGACACGTTAGTTTCTATATCTAATATTTTGTCATTTTTCTGGTTTCAATGAATAGATAAGATAAAGTCTAATTAGTAATGGTATGTCTGATGATTAGTAATTCAGCATTCATAGTCTAAGAGATTAAACTGTCTCATAATCAAATAAAAGTGTAAATTAAATCTTTAACTTTTAGTATTCTAAGTTTTAGTTTCGAGAGTTTATTTTTTACATTTTATAATGAGTTTCAAAAATTTTAAGAATCTTCCTATAATATAAGAAAACTTTAACCTAAAAAAGACTTGAATGCTTCGATTTAAAATCACATAAACTTTGAACCAAGACGCTTTATAATAATATATTTTTTGTTATTTAATATTTTTCTCCTGTCTAACAATTTTATATTTTTCTTAAATGGAGTCCACGATTCATCTCAAATTTTTTTATTTTATTATTCATTTTAAATTAGATTTAATGTATTTTAAGTCAATCATCAAATAATAAATAAGCAAATAATATAGTTGATTGCCTGAATTTTTCACTGAAAAACTCAAATAAGTATACGCAATTTTTGTAATTAGATTTTTTGTGATACATGAAGAAATAATATACAATAATAATTTGAAAGATTAGAAAGAATTTTAAGTTAATAATTTTATTTAAGACTGTGAAGGAAAATAAATCAATGTATTATTAATATAGTTTAAATTTTAATCACTTAATGTAAAATCAAGTGTTGAGTTGATTCCATGAAGAATATAATTTTTTGTTCATACTTTAAAGTTTAAATGATATATGTTAAGATAATTATTTTTTATTTTGAATTCTTATTAATATACATTTGGTCGTATTTTGAGTCAGTTTTATTTATTTATTTATTTATTATTTTGAATTCTTATTAATATACATTTGGTTGTATTTTGACTCAATTTTTATTTTATATATATATATATATATATATATATATATATATATATATATATATATATATAATTTTCTGAAAATTTTTCACATGTGAACCTAACCCTGTATCACGTGTGTTGATGTCAAAATTAATATTTTATATAATTTAATTTAGTTATTTTATTCTATATTCAAATTACTCTTTATTAAATAACAGCTTTTTAAAATTAAAATAATTATTTATTGTTTTACTTAAGTAATCATTTGATAGATTTAATTGTTTCATTCATTCATTTTCTCTTTAAATTAATATTTTTAAACTAAAATAAATATTTTTAATAATAAAAAGTTATCTCCATAGTAAATAACAAATATTTATAATAAAATTTAAAAAATTATTTAATCCAAATAATATATGGACAGGACTCTACAAAGTATATTCAGTTTGAGTCGGTCGTCCTATTTTTGAAAATAAAAAACATTTTAAATTATTATAGTTCATATACATCTTCAAATTATATTGTATCGCTATATTAACTATTAAAATTAGTTTTTCTATTGTAATTTAAATCTTAAAAAAATCTATTTTTCTATCAGCAATATTTTTTTTATCTATTTCTAATAAGACCAGTATTGTGTGTTAGTATGACATACGAACTTGTTTTGTATAGCGACAATAGAATAGTATAGCGGAGATGACTATGACCACATTATTTGTTTTGGAAGGTTTACCATTGTAATGATGAACTAAACATATTTTTTATTAAACTTTTTAAAAAATATATATTTAAGTTTAACTTTGGCAATTAATTATTTTAACTATCAATTTAAGGGTTAATGTATATGCTTGGTATCCTCTTTTATTTAATTTTGCCATTAAAATGTATTTTGCAATGCTTATCTTGTAAAAAAGTGGGATAAAACCACATATTTCGAAATTAGTTCATGCTTATCATTATTTTTCATTAATTCACAGCACAATTTCTTCCTTTCTTTTTTTTGTTTACTTTAAAAACAGTAGTTATCACATATACTCTCTTTCCAATAGAATTATTTAAGAATGAAACCCATCAGTTAATTCCTAATTTGAACTGTATCCATCATAACACATTTCATTAATAAAGTTTTAATTAATAATTGTTTTAAATATACATTTCAATCACATTTAATTTTTTAAATTCCAAATCGGTCCAAATATTTCAAGAGAATATTAACCATTATCCTAAAGGTACTAATTAAAGAATAATTAATATGTATTGGTATAATTATTTTTACATTAAAAATTGAGATAATTAAGTACATTAATTAAAATAGTATAAATGTATATAATAGAATTTTTTTAAGAAAAAAATACCATTTTAATTTTTAAACAATAATTTTCTAATACAAAATAAGGATTTTGAAATTTTTAAAGTGTCTATTAAAATTTATACTTTAATTGTTTATTATTTTTTTTGTAATTTTAGATGTTTCACATTATTTTTTTATTTTTGCTGGTTTTTATGTTAATTTAAACTTTATATTTAATTTTTAATAATATTAAAATATAGTTATTTTATTATTTAATTATTTTAATTTTTATTGGTGAACATTAAATAAGATATTAAACACTTATGAATATTTTTGTCCTTCAAATAAAATAAAGTTATATTAATAATTATTAGATTAACTTTTATTCAATATCACACTTAACTATATACTTCTATAAAATTTATTGTATATTAATTATTTTTAATCGGTTACTTTAAGGCACTAGTTATCAAGATCAACCTTTTAAAAATAAAATTAGAATAATTTAACATTTTTTAACTTTTATAACAAATGCCAAATAGGTCTATTCATTTTTATTTGAAATTTTTATATATTTTTATTTAACTTAATTAGTTCTTTATATGTTAAAAAATTCGTTACAATTACATCTTTTATCACCTATATGTCAGTACATTATTTGTTTCGTATCTTTTCTTATTTTTATAATTTTTGATAGAACAACCAACTAATGAACAACCTTACCGGTGTCCTGTGCCTTATCGACTTTCACCAAAATATGAAAATACAAATATTAAAAAACACAATAAATACAAATACTCATGAGTTTCTCACCTCTGAGTCCACAATTTTATTTTATTTTTTGCACCTACATTGTAGCAAGTGTCACAACACAGGTAAATAATCTTCAAACATTCTTCTCCTCTTCTTGTTCCTTTTTCTCCTTTATCCCAATTGTCTTTACTGTGCAGACTATGGGGAGATTGTTTGTGGTGAATCTGGAAGGGAAGATCTATAGCTGCAAACACTGTCATACCCATCTTGCTCTTTACGATGACATCTACTCAAAGGTTCCATCTTTATCCGTTCCCCTCTTTTATCTCCTCTATATCTTTTCTGGGTATAACATTTTCAATCCCCTTCTTCTTAATTCATCTGTTGAAAATTCGAATGGATCGTCATGCTGTGTAATGTTTTTCTGGTTCCTTGATTGGTTATTGCTTTACCAATTTTGATGTTTGACTTAACCAGAGTTAGTTTGTTAAAGAACAATTCACCCCTCAAGTTAACCACCACCAGACATTTCAATAACTTCGTGATTCTGATAAGCCATAGCCATTTCTAAAACATACTTAACCATTAGTCGCAAGCACAATTCGATAATTGTATAAAATTGTATTCATTTACTCTTAACTTCTTATGAGACAAAATATGAGGATTTTGTTACTCTTTGTTAAAGGAGATATAGATTCTGTTCTTCTTTACCCAATTCTTTGGTTAAGGCGCTTAGCCTGTAACAATCTTTGAAATGGTTATTACTTTTCGTGTCATGCTTTTGGTGGTTTTAGACTGTTTTTTAGCAACTAATGACCCCCTGAAGCCATGGGGATCTTGATTACGATATGTTTGTTTGTCATTCTTTTTAGTAAATGGACCGAAGTGAGTAGAGAGGTGTGGTGTTTCTCCCTCACCTAATTCTGAACTTAAATACATTGATACTTGCTGTGTTTTTCTGATTTTTTTTTTTTTTATCAAAATGGTGCAGAACAAAGCAGATAAATTTCTGGATGTCCTTTAGATATTTTACTTTCTCCTTAGATGAGGCATGTCTATTTCACAGGGAAACTGTAGAAAGCCATTTGAAATCCGATATCTTTGAAATTTTATTGCAAATAAATGTGATAGAGTTTTAGACATCCTTGCCACTTTTCAAAGAGTGTTCCTACTTGTAACATTTATCTTCTTCTCCATTAGAATTTGCGCTATATTTATGATCTTGGTTAGAGAAAGCTGATTGCGTTGAGTAACTTGTGTAGCATTTTAATTAATCAAGTGTAGGTTGTGTCCACTCAAGTTTCCTGTTTACTGACTAGAACGGAGGGAGACCTCAATCAGCTTTCACATCTTTAAATGTTGCGACTTGTTACCTCTAGTTTATTTAGTTATGTTTAGGCAGACTTTGGTTGCATTTGCATAGATGCATCTTCAACTGTTGCAATTTGTTACCAGCATTTATAAGTAATATCAGATATAAGTCTGTTCCTGTCAATTCACAAGTGCCACATATCTAGGCATCTAATAGATTGTCATATGAAGTACATTACCTTTCAAATGCTGCTAGAGTTTAGTTTCTCCAAAATTTAATATTTTCTTCTTTATTTTCTTTTTTGTGATTTTTATTGCTTGGACCCCAATTCTGAATTGAGTTTTTTCCATAAGAACAAATTATCTGACTATCATTTTTTCCTTTGTTATATTCAGACATTCCACTGCAGACATGGGAAAGCTTATCTCTTCAATAAGGTGTAAGTTATCCTTACTTTTGCGCATCTTACCACTGGTAAATTCTCATGTGCATTTAGTACACGTTAATCAAATTGGAAATCATAAAATTGTATGTGAATCACAAATGCGTGACAAAAACATTGCGTTACTACTATAAGTTTTGTGAACTGTTTCAGTGATTGTGTGTAGCATGTGTAAGAAAACTGGCTCTTGAACCTTAAAGCTGTCACATTATAATATTGGAGTTGGTTCTTTTCACGGGTACAGTTTAAACTTTTATTCTTTGTCAGTGTGAATATTTCTATTGGAGAAATGGAGGACAGACAGATGATGACAGGGTTACATACCGTGGCTGACATTTTCTGTGTGGGTTGTGGATCGATTGTGGGTTGGCAATATGTAAGATTATGAAGTACTGCTTCAAACATGATGGTATTTTGCCTGTGTATATGTAGTTCTTAGTTACTCAAACGATTCTTTTCAGGAAACTGCCTATGAAAAAGCCCAGAAGTACAAGGAAGGAAAATCCGTGCTTGAACGGTTAGTAGAAATGTTGAGAGAAAACATTGATAATAATATAATCAAAGTGAAGTCATGTTTTAGTGTTAAGTATGTAGTGGTTTAGATAAGCTCTATTATTGAGCAGGTACAAAGTGTCTGGTCCGGATGGAAGCAATTATTGGATCAGTCATGAGGCTCATGTTGGTGGAAGTGATGCAGATGATGCTTAGTCATCCTACCATTCACAATTGTACATTCCTCAACCCTGTGTTGTTCAATGAGTTTAGATTTATGGAGGAAATTTCACAAAAACAAACTCATTGTCAAATTCTGTGTCTATAACGTTATCTAATTGTTGGTTTAATGCTTTCATTTAAAAAATGAAACTGATTCAAAATTCTAATGTATCCTGTTTTTCAATTTGTAGCACATATTTGGATGAAGAAAGTCTTTCAAGTGCCCTGATTATGACTCTCACTAAATAGAATGTTCTGAAATAAAAGACTGGTGCAAAAATGTATAACTAAAACTTTGTTGGCTGAACTCACTTTAGTTGCTTCTTGAAACAGATTTTCATCAATTCTGATTCCAAGTAGAATATGTTTGAATGTATATCGACATAACAGGATGTGTCTCAGTCTTAGTGCATGAGTGGTTGATTGAGTTGAGTGAGATATACTGAAAGGAGAAATCTTAAAGAATGTATTTCAGTTACTTGTGATATAGTTTTCAAAAATTGAAATTAGAATTTCATGTTGATTTGAGCTGACATTAAGATGTTAGTTGGTAAAATTCTTAATGTGGTTTGGATTCTCTACTCGATGTTCTCTGATGTTTCTTCACTATATCTTCAAAATATATCGATAGTCATTAATTTTAAAATTTTAAAATATATTAAAATTATCTTTAAAGTATTAAAATAATGTATTTTTAATGTTCAGCAGAGGACAATGTACAAAAGCTCAACAAAGAAACTGGACTCTTAGAGTCAGTTGGCTGGAAAGTAATTCTTCCAATTTTTTAGATAGTTATTTTTTATTCTTTTATTCTATAGTCATTGATTATTAACTGAATTTTATTAAGTTTAATTAACATTTCAAATGTTTCACGATAACATTTGAGTTATTTATACCATATGATATATTTTCATTTCAATATTAATTAAAAAACACATTTGAAATGTCAAATAGACCTAATAAAATTTGATTAAAAAAATTAAATTCACTTATTTTTAAAGTTTAAGAACTAAACTATGTCAAAATTTTGAAGAAAGAAACTAATTCCAACTAAAACCATATTTAATCCATAAAAAAATCCTAACTAATTTCAATGAAAAAAATGATTAATATGAAAAAAAAGAATAGCAATAACTTTTTAGATAGAAATAATAATTCTTACAATCAATTGAAAAATAATAATAAATAATCTATAACAATATATAAAGGAAATTATCTCTTTTGTGTCCACATTTTATAATACCAATTTTATCCTTAATTATTTTAAAAATTAATTATTTTATAAATAATTTACTTTTAACCTTTATTCTTGTCTTAAACTATTATTTAAAATTTCTTTTGTACATATCTTTTTTCTTTAATTTTATATTTAATAACTATTTTAAAAATTAATTATATATTTATTATTAATCTTAACTTAAATTTCTTGAAAATTAAAAAATGGAACACATATACACGTCAGTATCTTTGTGTTCGCTAGTGATAATAATTAAGTTTGGCTTTAAATAAACATATGCACACGTTAGTTAAAAACTAAATGTCAAGTCACCGAATTTCTGTTCCAAAAACAAAAATATACGCCTCTGAACTCAGCTATTATGTGTAACATGGAATGAAGAAATGACAGAGAACAATAAATAAACAAAATAAGAGAAGAAGTAAAATGACTTTTGTATTGATGATGGATGATAACTCCCAGATCCTGCCAGCTAACAGGAAAAAAAATCGTTCCAGAAATGGAATTCCGATATCCCATTTTGGATCATTGACTAACTCCTTCTAATGATATAGGTACTAAAAGAACAAATAAAGCATCCTGAAAAAAAAATATTCAACTTAAATCCACTGCTATCACTGATTGAATAAATTAATCATCTAACTATCTTGGATGAATCCTATGCCTATGCTTTCATAATATACCAACACACCAAGACATTCTTTCCTCGTTTCTATGTACTCATAAGATCTCCTTTTTGAAGAAAATAATACTAACGAGATTAAATTTTAGACAAGAATTTATATATAAATTAAGATTTACTCAGATTCTTTTTTTTCTTCCTTTTTGTTATATACTAAGTATACATGGGAAAAAAAAAAAGCCTTACCTAATGCACTTGACTAATGCACCGGAAAGTAAATACCATTGAACTCCATTATGCAAAAGCAAGAGAAATTTGATTAGGCAAGATCTAAAACGAAACAATCCATTAACCAAAAACTTCAGGGCTCACACAATTGCTATTGCCATTATCATTAGACTATCCCAGAGAAGAACGCGTGAATTATATTTGCAGTGGTTTCTTTCCTTCCCTAGGAGATTGGCAGTAGCTTCTTATTAAATTCAAGTACTGAGATTATATTATCCAAGAGAATAGACCATTCGCTCAGATAGCACTGTACCCACAACCTTCCTGTATCTCCGCAATTGTGACTCCAAGTAACTTCGCTGCTCAGGACCAAAGGCACCCCGCAGATCCTTCACAAATAAAAACGGCAGTATATGCAAACCAAAAAAGTGGACAAAAGTTAAGTCAGACTGAAAAGGGACAAATCATACAGCAGTTACCTGTTGTTAAACATAAAGGTCTGCTAAATCAAATGACTACTATCCCATGTAATCCTGTTCTGTGTTTAACAATGCATTATTTGTTTTCATTTCATGTTTTACAAATAATTACTAGAATGTTATGTTTTCACTTTCTTTTTCAAATATTTGTACCCAAAAATGATGAAAGAAGATTGTTCTTTTCACCATTTCCTTCCATTTTTACTTCAATCATATGTTCAAACTCCATTTCAAATAGCGTCTGAAAAAATGCTATAAATTAGTGAGATAAATTAGTTAATCAAGCACTTCCATTATGGCCAAGTCAAACATGTTAAAATGGCAAATGCTATATGCTCTTTAAGAACAATCAGGTGCTTAAAGTGCAGGAAGTAATAGAGGTTTTTATTCAACAACCATTAAGCATACCTTGTATTTCACATGCGATCCCTTTATCCCCAGCAAAACCTTGCTGACATCACCAATTTCTGGATCATCACATGAAGTAGTTTCTAGGTCAGGTTCATCATCAGAGCATTCTGATTCAGAGTCAACCGTTTCTTCATCTTCAAGCATTGGAACATCATTTGCATCTTCTTGGACACCGTCATCAAACTCCCTTCCCATTATGTCATCAGTAACTTGAGGTAGGGAGGACTCTCCTTTTTGTGGAATGGAAGCATCTGATAATACAACATAAGGTCTTCTATCAAGCAGAGGCCTTGCAACATCAAATGGAACCCACCTGGAGGTCGTGCATTGCAGTCAGACTTGTATAATATGTAGGGACAAGGGAGCAGAGAAAAAGTGATCAAAGTTCACGGAAAAACATAGTATGATCTGTGTAACATATACCAGAAGTATACGAAGATACAACTATCATTTTACATTATTTATTCCTTAAGCGATTACACCAAGATTTGTAGTCAAAGAGGAGGAGAATATTGAATGAAAACCCAAGGGTTTTAGACAAAGTAAATGCTCCATAAATTCTAGAATAAACTGCAAGCATGGTGAAGAAGTGGATTTATTAGCTCACTGAAATGGAACAACTTACTGATAGCGAAGAGGGCATAGAAGTTCTGAAGGGCGATATGCAGCTTTGTATCTCATCTTGCTGCAAGAGTGAATATAGTAGCCAAGATAATAGTATTGTAAACTAGGACAATAAACCTGATTTTCTTTCACCCAACCTATTTCTTGAAACGCTGAGTACTTGCCTAGTGATAGAAAGGCAAAATCTGGATCCCAGAACAAATATTTACTTGACAAACATTTAGGAAGGATATCTATAACACCAACTGCTACTAACTGGCCATCTATTAGATATTGTTGATGGAAAGAGCCAAAACCACAAGGAGGAACCGTGCTATCACCATTAGGAAAAACTTGTAATAATGGAGAATCAACCAAAAACATGCGATATGAGTTCTCTGTGACATCTTGTGGTTTATCATTATGTACTTTGACCTGATACCTTCTGTACAAAGCAAATTCTTCTGGATCAAAACTGGATCTGTTTAAACGGATCTCGAGCTTTCGCCTTTTTACTTGACAATTTTGAGAACCAATCAAACCATTTCTTCCAACATCATGCTCCATTCTAGACTTTTTGGGAATGGAAGCAATTTTACCACTTCCTGTCAGGGAAAAGTGCTTACTAGAAGCATAAAAATTAATATGTCCATTGCAAGCCCTGATCGAAAGACCATTCACTGTTGGATCTAAAGACGCCACTAGCTTTTCTGCAATGATTTTAGGAGACAATTCATTCTCCTTTTCGCAAACTATTGATGGATTGGAATCATTGCCAACCTTGTCACAAGAATGTGCTCGTCTAATAGATGCTGCAATTTGGAAGGCTATATTACTACTGTATAAGAGATCATCAGATCCATTGGCTAGGGACTTTCTTTTTCCCTGTGAAACTATGTTTACTGAAGCTTTTGGTAATTGAATACCAGAAGGAAATTCCCCCTTCTCGATGAAGATCTGTATCACACTATCAATTTTGTTTGATAAATAGTGCAGAGATTTTTCAACTTCATCCTTGTCATCATTGCCAGCAGCTTGGGATTCTTCTGACATAGGCCTGGGGTGGTTTTCTGTTTTAGTTGAAGTATTCGGGTCCTCCATAACCTCAACTCTTTTTACATCCAAGGCTCCATCTAAAAACCTAGGAAGATGGAATTGCTGATGAAAAATACAGTTTATGGATGGACAAAGAATATGTGCATGTTTATGGGTCACAAATGTCAAATAAAGTGAATTTCCTGTGCTAGAAAAATACAATTCCAATGTACCCTACCAACTTGATAATTCCCACACAAATAAATGAAGGAAAGAAAGGAGAAGCAACGTCTTAAATTAATATACATTGATGCACTTAAAAATTCCAACCACCTATTCCCAATCCCAAAAGAAAATAAAATGAAGTTAGAAAAAAGTTTTTCCTTTGTAAAATAATGTTATAATTGTTTCTCATATCACGCCTATAGAGATGCTTAAAAAACATCTAAACTTATAAAATAGTTAACAAAAATAACACTTTTTAATTTCAACTTTTTCGATTTTAATAAAAAAAATGTGTCTCAAATCATCAAGAAAACCATATCAAACATGCATACCTTTGCATTCGTCTAGATACACGAAGTTGTTCCTTAGAGGGAACATAGTCACTTGCTTTCAAGCGAATTGTATAAGAAGGGCAGCATGTCCTTTCCATCTCTGGTTTATAAAGAAAAGATCCAGACCTTCTCCAGCCCCGATCAAGCAGAGCTAGCAAAAGAAAATAAAGTGAAATTTAAATAGTCCGAACAAAATACCACAAATTCATTCAAATCAAAGTTCTATTAACCAACAGCTAAGAGATTACAACTATACATCTCTCTGAAAACAGAAATGTGGAACATAATGGAATGTGAAGGTCAAGAAAGAAGGAGAAAATTAAACCATGAAGCAAAGATCATGATTTCAATTAGAAAGCAATCACTTTCATTAGAAACATTTTTTTTAGGACAAAATAATCATTTCTTTTAAAAGCTTACTTTGGAGGCCTTTTATTAAAACTTCTTTAAATACGCACATCAACACTTCAAAGAGGAAAATATTCAACACAAAAGCATTAATTTTGATTTGCAACAAAGAATATATGGTTCACGTAGCTATACTTCGTGAAGAAAACAGCAGGCCTGTTAATCTAAGCCTCGAGAATTTTCTTACTCATAGTTGGAAATTAGACATCACATGATGCAGAAAAAAAAAATGAGCAATCTAGAATTGAGTAGAGTGTCAAGCATGAACAAAGAACAAACTGTACTGACCTTGGTAGTCATCCACTGTAAGACTATGTGCCCACATCCCTATGACAACAGGGGAAAAACATAACTAATTAGACAACTGATTAATTACATTAGTATAATAAGTCTGGAGAATGCAAGAAAATAATAAAAACACGATATCTACTCTCATCTATCAATAATATTGGAAATGCATTTTCCAAAAGGAAACTAAGCACCCACAATCTGAATTGGCATTAACAACTTGGTGCTCTGGCCAAGCTTAGCAGAAGTGTATGACTGAATGTAGATCATTTGTTCACTCATCCGTTTATATGTCCCCTCACAGTTAAAACATGTCTATCAACAATACAAATTTTTATAATCTACTCGGAACAATCAAATTAACTGTTCGAGTCCATGGCTCAGTGGCATAAGATTATCGAAGTAAACAAAAATTGAAAAACACGGGACCGGTAAACAATAAATGAGAGGAATTTTCTAAGCTCACATAGTCATATCAGGATTAAGTGAGTAACTAAATCTGCAAAGCGAATTAGAAGATTAGAAGGATGCGTTTACGTCGAATTAAAAACGCTATCGCTTTCTGCAGAAGATTATTTGTTTCTACCAACCAAACCAGCTACTTCGTCAAATTGACGGAGAAAACGAAAATCGCACCGAATCCAATAAAGAACCGAAAACTCAGTTGAGGAAAAAAGAAACAATTCACGAAAGAATCGAATTGAAGAGAGAGAAAGGGAAGGGACCATGAGAGATGCTGTTGTGACGAGAGGATCTGCAATAGCCGCAAGAGGTTCG
>Ga0214544_1001409_pt1:40000-49797 | contig 49797 bp, 18 predicted proteins | sample CNSS3metaG_FD_160074 | JGI IMG/M metagenome (GOLD analysis project Ga0214544, IMG submission 160074) | Root nodule microbial communities from cowpea collected in UCLA plant growth center, Los Angeles, California, USA - CNSS3 | ecosystem: Host-associated > Plants > Roots > Nodule...
CTGAACCATGAAACGTGGCATCAAACCAATAGGAACCAACGTCTGTCCTGTGTCCTATCCACAATATATTCCCAATTTTGCATCTTAACAGTTACTCATATTACTACTCACTGCCACTGTCTCTCTCTCCACCACCGTCAAACTCAACCATCCCGTTTTCCGATCTCTCTCCCCCACGCGCTTCTTGTTCCTACCTTCTCCACGCGACCTTGGCGTTTCCTAGAACGCGGTTCGTTTTTTTTTTATTCCTTTATGACAATGTCGTTTTGTTGGAGCAGTGAGCGTTTTGTTTTCATTCGCTGAGATTTGAACTTTGCAAGAGATTCAGCGCTTTATTTCTTGATGGCTTTTGTAGAGTTATCTGTGTAGGAAACCGTGGTTCTCTGTGTTTGTGTGTGGGGTTGAGTGAGGAGCTCGGTTAGGTTTTTCGGTTGGAAATCTAGGGTTCGTGGATTGTGGAGATGAATCGGAGTTTCAGGGCTCAGGAGTCGCAAATGCACTCTGCGTTGAGGCGGAGGGAGCAGCAATTTGGGGGTTTTAGGACTTCGGTGATGAAGGATAAGGAGGAGGAGCTAGCATTGTTTTTGGAGATGAAGAGGCGCGAGAAGGAACGGAGTGATCTTCTGCTTAATGGCTCTGAGGACTTCGATGCGCCTCTCGGTATGATTTGTGTTCATAAGTTTCTTGATGTGTTTTTGGTTTTAAGGTTTTAGAGGATTTGCTTATTTGCAGTGTTTTAGTGAACTGAGACGAGCATGTGAACTTGTGTCTGTTCGTCTAACTGGATGAAGAACTAGAAAATGATTATGTTGTGTTGGATTTCTGCCTGTTATGTTGCATGTTTCATGGTTGCAGGGTCGAATGCCAGCTCGAATCCCATATTTAACATTTCTTCATCTACACCGGCTCCTGTGAGGAAGACTGGTGTTGATGATTTTCTCAATTCGGAGAATGATAAGAATGACTATGACTGGTAAGTTGTATCCTTCTAGTAGCATTTTGATTCCATGTGTGTATTTGTGCAATAATGAGTTTTTGTTGTGTAAATGATTATGACATCCCAATGCGGTGGCCTTCTAGAGGGCAGCATTAATAGGCACGACCCTCTAATCACACTAGCTCATGCATAGGAGAGGCTTGAGGTTTCACGAGTTCATAACATGCTTTAGAACTCCTCACTCATTGTATTTTTAAAGCATTTCCTTATGGAGAAGTCTTTCCTTTTTTCTTTTTCTTTTCCTTTTATCAAGCCGCTTGTGGTTGGTTGACAGGACCCATTTTTTTCGTACCATATTTATGCCCCTTTTCTTCTTATGGTCCTTGACTCTCTGTGGTTTTCCTTTTCAATTTAAACAACACCCTTGCTGGTATTTGATGAAAACTTTGGGAGAACCACACCATGAGAGCTAGCTTTTGTGGTTAGAGAGGTCAAGACCTTCCCCACACTAGAATTCTACGCAATTTGTGAAATACCGGTTTCATGATCACCCTAGCTGCTCGATTGCATCTGTGAGAGATATGGCTAGCTATTGATAATAACCTTAGTCTAGGTGAAACGTACTTCCAGTGTGGTACTCAATTCCCACACCTTGCAGTTTGATCCTAACATCTGATGATAGAAACTTCTCTGAACAAATTTGGTACCATGGGGCTGAGCTTGTTCACCTATGCTTTCAGTAAAAGCCAAAAAGAAAATGTAAGAAACGTAGTATGGTTTGCTTCAATGCCTAAACAAAATCCTCAAGACCTGGATTTGTGAACTAATGAGGTAGTATTTTTTTACCCCTGATATTATCAAATAAAAGAGAAGATCATGGTGCTAAATATATTTTGGATAAGTTCAATATTTCAGTTGAATGTAATTATTTATTGCTTATAACAACCTTTCTTTTAGTTATACTTCTAGTACGTTTACCTTAACAGATAAGGGTTGTTTGAAGAAGTTCCACAAAAACAATTTGTAAAATGTAATCAATGACACTTGCTACTAATGCATTGCATTAGGATGTAGAACTCCTAATATAGATCTGACCTAATGAGACACCGATATGCAGAAGCTGCAAGAATCCCTTACAATATTCTGAAATTAAAATATATATATATATATATATATATATATAATATTTTAGATTCTATTGCTTGTGTCTACTGTTGCAGATAATTTATTTATCTTTTTTTTTTCAATTGCTATTTAAATAACCAAATAAGCATGTTAGTTTTTTAAGAGTCAATTTGGATGAACTACTCGTTAACTACTTATAGAAGAGGAAGATATAATGAATTAATGAGGTAAAAGAATAAAATGTCTCTCCAAACTTGAAATTTACTTGTACACCTGTTAATTTTTTGTAAGCTCCCTCATCTAATATTTCCACAAGTTGTGACCGAAAAGTTGATTTTATTTATGGAAGAAGTTTGATTCATATACCTCTTTAATTTCCCCCCATCTATTAAGTACGCATATTGAGGACTTTGTTCTAACTGTGACTCAAAATGCAAAGTAAAGCCAAATAAATTATTACTACCTCTGTTCTCATTGATAAGAAGAAAAAGCAAAATTTTCTTGTTCTCTAATACAAGTAAATTGTAATTAGTATTTCATTTATTGATATTTTCCTAAAGTATCTTAACTATAATTAATGTTTGACTTTTGGTTATGCTATCATAATAATATGTATTTTTTGTTTAACGATACCACCATTTTAGAAAGAAAAGTATTAAGAGATTAGTGAAATTTTATGCATCAACTGATTTCCTCAATTTGTGGGAAGATAACTTCTTTTGCTTATATATGAGAACATGTAGTGTTATTAAAATTGATGCTTAGTATGTTTAATTTGTTTCAGGCTTCTCACTCCTCCTGGTACTCCTCTTTTCCCTTCTTTGGAAATGGAAAGTCGAAAGACTGTTATGAGTCAACTTGGTACTCCAACCACACGTCCTGTAGCATTAAAATCTAGGGTAAGCATCTCAGTGAAGCTTTCAGATTATGTGAGTTATTTTATTCATAGTGGATGTTCGTCCTTTTGTGTCTGGTTTGAAATAACTAATGGAGTGGTACTTTTCCTTGTAATTTTGGTCTTAGAAATTTTATCATTATTATTATGCTGTATACAGGATGAATGTGGTCTGGACTTTCAGCAAAAGTAGTTGATATGCATAACATGTGATCAATATTTTGGGTTACTAATGACTTACTAGATAGGATTTGTTATCATTTACTGCCCCTCGTAACAATGACGTCCTTGGCCTATGACGAAAATAGCTTCTCGTCATATTGCATTGTTTACATATTTTCCACAACATGCTTTGGTTGGGGGTCTAACTTCTAAGTATCACATTGCGTTGAATATGTATCAAGAGTTTTAGATTCGGGTAAATTGTCCATTATTTCTATTAAACTTTATATGGTGCTAAAAATGATGACTTTCTTTGATTGTTGTTGTCACTGATCTCTCTCTCAGTGAGAACTGGCTTGGCTGTTGTTAGTGTCAGGATTTCAATATTTTCTTATTGCTTCCTTGTGGTTTATAGTTAGCAAATCATCAGTCAGAGCCTGCTGGGAGGACTAATTTTGTATCTAAACAACCTGCTTCTTCTCCTGGGTTGAGCTCTTCGAGTGGGGGAACCAGGAGGCCTTCATCATCAGGGGGTCCGGGATCACGACCTGCAACTCCTACTGGGCGCCCTACACTAACTGCATCTTCAAAATCATCAAGACCTTCCACACCTACACGGTCCACCATACCTTCAAATAGGTCCATGGCAGCTGCATCCAAGAACACAGTTTCCACAACCAAGCCTTCAGTTTCTACCACAAAGCCTTTGAGTTCTGCCGCTAAGACTCCAGTCCCTGCGGCCAAATCCTCAATTCCTTCAAGATCCTCTACACCCATGTCAAGATCTGCTGCAAGATCTTCTACGCCTACTAGCAGACCTACTTTACCTCCTTCCAGGTCCACATCAAGAGCATCTACCCCAACCCGGCGACCCTCATTACCATCAAATGAACCCATCATATCTGCTTCTTCAGTTAAAGCTTCTTTGAGTCCCAAGCCAACTACTGTGACGTCAAGGCAGCCAACTCCTGTGACAACAAGAAAGCCAGCTCCTGTGAACTCAAGGCAGCCAGCAGTACCATCACGTGGCAGTTCACCAACAGTGAGATCAAGACCATGGAAGCCGTCTGACATGCCAGGCTTTTCACTTGATGCCCCACCTAATTTGAGAACAACATTACCTGATAGGCCTCTTTCAGCAACTAGGGGCAGACCTGGAGCACCAACTTCTCGGTCTTCATCTGTTGAGCCTTCTTCTAGTGGAAGACCCAGGCGACAGTCATGCTCTCCTTCAAGAGGACGGGCTTCCAATGGTGTTGTTCATATCAGTGGAAACTCTATGCCTGCTGTTAGTCGTGGGCGCTCCAAAGTAAATGACAATGTTAGTCCCGTTGTAATGGGCAACAAAATGGTTGAGAGGGTAATAAATATGCGAAAACTAGCACCACCGATGATTGATGACAAAAACTCTCCGCGTAGTAATCTGTCCGGCAAGTCAACCTCATCTCCAGATAGCTCAGGGTTTGGAAGAACACTTTCAAAGAAGTCGTTGGATATGGCGATTAGGCATATGGTGAACATCTTCTCTGCATCCTATTTATTGTCTTTCCTGATGAAAATAAACTTGCCATGCCTAACCTGCATATAAATAATTTTTTTATAAGTGCTAATTATCTGTTCTTGATGCGTGCTGTAATTCAATTTTCTTATGTATTACCTTCACCGGACATGATGATTATAATTGTTTTATCTTTTGAATAGGATATAAGGAGAACCATTCCAGGCAATTTACGGCCATTGATGACAAATATTCCGGCATCTTCTTTGTATAGCGTGAGGTCTGGATCTCATCATGGCCGAACAATCAGTGTTTCAGGCTCTCCACATGCCACAAGCAGTAATGCTAGTTCTGAACTGAGCGTAAACCAGAATGGAATTTGTTTAGATAGCAGTGAGGTAGATGATGATATTGGCAGTGAGAGATGTGGTCAATCCCCTGCCAGTGTTCGGGGAAGGTAAATCTTTCGCACTTAGGGGAATTCTGCGTATTTAAATAGCACCAATGTTCTTATCCTAGTTTCAGCCATAGCGGATTTGCATTGTAGCTCACCTAACCACGCTTGTACTAATGTAAAGCTTCTTGGAAGCGATGTAACCTCGTTTAATGTGAGGTACTCTGATTTTAAGTTAGATGATGGGTTATCTGTTGTAGCGTTAATGCTCATTTTTTGAAACAAACCGAGGTTTATCCTCCATTTATGAAAATTGAGCTTAGTATCTGGAAACCGTTAGCCAGATATTCATATCCTATGTCATTTCAATGTAAATGCTTCACAACTTCGCATTAGGCTTCACTTTCTTTCTTTCCATTTGATTATATTTTTTTAATTGACAGCTTTATAAGTACTAGAATGGAATGGATGAAAATAAGAGAATTTGCGAAATAAGTGTTTATAAGTTAACTAGTGAGGCTTGTTCATATGTGTTGACTATCACTAAACGATTTATAGTCATTAAAATAAATTAAAGTGGATATTTTGATAGGGAAAGGTCAAACCAGTCGAGTGATTCTACAAAATTGTGATGGTACTTTATTGTAATTACTTTTTAAAATTTTATCAAACTAAACCGAATATTCAGAACTAAATAAAAAAAGAGATAGATCAAACAACTTAAAACATAATATAGGGACAAAAGAAAAACTGAGAGTCAAGCCAAGTGAAAAATTATTTGACACAAAATAAATTAAACAAAAGTTTTTTAAGTGATAAAATCAAATATGATTAAATTTTAAGAACTAAGAACATTTAGGATAAAATGTTCGAAAAAGTAAAAGTTAAAGTTGTATATACAAAATACGCCTCTGGTTTTAAAACAAAAAAAATATAAAGAACATGCAACTTTAATGAAAAACGTATATATTGTTACCAAATTATTTTTGTATTAAATATATAAATGATTTAATATTTAATAGGAAATATTTATTGTCATGTGGATGAGTTGTAGAACTCAGGAATCACTATTTTTGCTTTAAAAAAATATATATAAACATACACCTCCATTTGGACATATCTTCTCTACATTTTCACATCTTAAAAATTAGTATAATTATTCGTTAATTTCATACATGAATGAACCAATTGTTACACATCCGAACATTACATAATTACGAAAAGATCTTCTAAAACCCTTATAATCATCACCAACCTTGTGATACATGAAAAATCATTATCATATTATGATGAGACACGACGTCTAACTTTTTTTTCAAGACCACGACATTTTAGTTAAATCTGTGTAATGTGTTTTATTAAATCAATATAATTGTAAATTAAAATCTAAATAAGTAGTATCAAATCGGTGTATACAATCTTAGTGAGATACATCTATCACAATTCTATTATCTTTTTCATGAATCGTTATCCAGATAATTTAGTAGAAAAATGATTCATGGATACAAGAAAAGTATTTCAACACTTACTATATATGCCTAACGAGAGAATAAAAAGGATAGGTTTAATGATTTTATGACGTGATACGAAGAGAGATAAAAAAATGTAGATAAAATGAAAATGCATGCTCAAGTATTCTACAACTTTAAGGAAAACACATAGGTATGTGATTGAAGTTTAAATTTGGAGGTTTATGAGGTTTGTAACGAGGAAGTTGAGTATAAGAATTTGCTTATGAGAGTATATTATTGAGGAAATATTTGAATTCAGTGATGAACAAAAGCTGACTCAGCCAAGTCAATAGCACGAGCAAGAGCTGCAGCTTTGTTCTGACACTCTTGGTGCTCATCAGCAGGAACACTATCAGCAACAATACCAGCGCCAGATTGAAGATAAGCAACCCACTCCTGACGTTGGTCGAGGTTTTTGTATGAGTACATTGTGTCGTACCTTGTTCCTGTCGGAAAAACCATTGTCCTCAGAGCAAGGGCAATGTCCATCTCCCCAAAGAAAGATATGTATCCAAATCCTCCACTGTAGGGCCCTCTCCTTGTCACCTCCAACTTATCGATCAACTCCATCGCCTTCACCTGCACCCACCATTCATCACATTACATAATCTTCCTATCACAACCAAAACCACCTTAAACTTAAACTTCCACAAACCTTTGGTGCTCCACTCACGGTTCCAACCGGTAATGCAGAACGCAGCACATCCCAGCTACTCAAATGCTCTTGCATCTCTCCCGTTACCTGCAATAAATAATCAACTTTTATGTTCAATACTTACTCAGTTCAATACCAACAAACGCTTACTTACCGTTGAGCTTATGTGCATGACATGGGAATATCGTTCGATATTCATGAGTTCCTCCACTTTCACAGAACCACTTTTTGCAACCTACAAAAAAATCATCTTTTTTTTCAGAACCATCAAGAAATAATATTATCCAGTAAAATGAACATGTATAACAAACCTTTCCAACATCATTGCGTCCCAAATCAACCAACATTACATGCTCTGCAATTTGCTTTTCGTCTTTCAGCAGCATTTCTTCTAACCTTGCGTCTTCTTCAGGTGTGTTCCCTCTTCTGGTTGTCCCAGCCAAAGGACGATTCACAATCTTATTCTGTTCATGATAAAAATTCTTAATACCCCAGTTGTTTTAAAATAAATCAGATTAATCTAGCAAAGCTAATATACTTTTTTTCTTTTATGGATCAAATAGATATACATAATTCTACCTTCTTTATACGAGTAAGAATCTCTGGACTTGAAGCAACCAGAATACACCCCCTAGCCTGTTTAGGAAATACATAATCATCAAAAGAGGAAAAAGCAAAACAAGAAAAAACTTTGTTGAATGAAGGATGCACAGAAATAAACCTGCAAATAGGCCATGTATGGACTTGGGTTAACAATTCTGAGTGCTCTGTAAATTTCAAAAGGATCAGCAAATGTTCTTCGTTCAAATCTCTGACTTAACACAATCTGGAAAATATCCCCTGCTTTAATGTGTTCTTTGGCCCGAAGAACTGCTTCCTTGTATGCTTCAGTTGTCATGCTCGACTTCTTCAACGGTGGACCAAAATGGTGAGTGTGTAAATCCACAAAACCTGGAGCCAGCCTTTGACTGGGGAATACCCATTTTAAATCAATCTCGATTCAATCATAACATGAACATCATCAAAGAGAGAAACGACCCACACAAATGACTTACGCTTTAACATCTTGTAATTTGGCAGCTAGTTTTTCTAATCGTTCTATTCCATCATTGTAAGCACTCTCAACAGTGGAGTACCGATCAATCCTCACCCATTGAATCAGATATGCTTTCTGTTATCAGTTATGGATCAGTCCAAAATACAACCCATATCAATGCAATCCTAACATTTTGTAGAAGCGTGTGAATGGAGTTTTTGTTGAAATGATAGGAGGATTTACTGCAAATTTCGACATTGTCATGGAAGAATTACCGAGTTATATTGAGACAGCATTTGTAAAGGTACCTTTTCGACATGGTCAAACACAATGAGACTCTCGTAGAGGCCCAGATGCATGTCACAGAGGTTCCTATCATCCACTGGAGCATTTGAAAATGGTAGCTTTTTCTTTTCCGCATAACGAACTGTGTCGTATGAGAAATAACCTGCCCAACCACCTAGAAGAGTATCTTCAATAGTTAATGTACAATGGATAACACAATTACAAAACCAAAATCTTAATCGTCCCAAATCACAAAAAATCAAAAACAGAAAATACAAATCTTAAGGATTTTTTTATTTTCTCTAAATTGTTTGTGTAGGATAATTTGATACACTTCAAAAGATTAAATATTTAATATATTAATTAAATTATTTTAAGTGGTCGTTAAAAATTAATAATATTTTATGTTAACGGATAGAAAAAAATAAATATTTTACGTATTAGTTTTTATGTTATTTCTATGTAGATGGTGTTGTAATGTAATGTTAATTTATTTTATTTTATCGGTTAGTGAAACTTTGATATGCAAACGGGTAATTTAGTTATTTAAGTTTGATCAATGTAGGGTATGTAAATAACTATTTTAGCTCCTTTTTGAAAGATATTTCATTGATTTTAAAGTGATTAAAATAATTTAAATTTTGAAAATATGGATTTGATGATAGAACTTGTTTCTATTGGATTTTATAAAAGAAAAAGGGTTAATTTGGTTATGTTGTATGCATAGTGTGAATTAAAAGGTGTTTTAATTCATCTATGATATGGATAATTTTGTTGTTAAAGTTTGGCTAAAACATTGATGACTTTGATTCTTGGATAAAAGACATATTTGAAAAATGAGAAAAAAAAGACTAAGTATACAATATCGATAGAAATTTTTATAATTTTGAACTTTTTGTTGGTTCTTTGAGTTTGAGAGGAGAATCCTTATTCTTCTTCATAGTAGCGTAAACACATATTTTAAATATATGATATTAATATCTCTAAGTTAATAAATAAATTTATATTTAAATAGAGAAAATAAGAAAAATATAATTATTAATAAATGAAAAAAAAAATAACTGTTACAATAATTTTAAAAAAATATGTAAAAAAATAATTGTTATTCTTTAAAAAATAAATAAATAATTATATTTTAACGAATAACTTAGAAATAAATAATCATGGACAAATTATATATATATATATATATATATATATATATTTATAGAAAAAAAAAATGCTTGTATGGACTCTTTGATATGTGAGTTTCTCAAAGTAATTTTTAGAAATAATTTTCTTTTTATGACATGATTGTTT
>Ga0214544_1001411_pt1 | contig 49780 bp, 22 predicted proteins | sample CNSS3metaG_FD_160074 | JGI IMG/M metagenome (GOLD analysis project Ga0214544, IMG submission 160074) | Root nodule microbial communities from cowpea collected in UCLA plant growth center, Los Angeles, California, USA - CNSS3 | ecosystem: Host-associated > Plants > Roots > Nodule | place: USA...
GGCAAGGAAAGTTAAAAGGTAGAAGAATAGATGCAATGGTTTCCCGTGAGTTGTGTGCCAATTTAATTATCCAACACGGTTTACCTTTCAAGTTTGTTGAGTATGAAGCTCTTAGAATTTGGATAAGCTATATCAATCCTGATGTATGTTTAGTTTCTAGAAATACAATAAAGAGTGATGTCATGAAAATACATATGAAAGAAAAAAACATGCTAAAGGAGGAGTTCAGGAAAATCAGAAATAGGATTTGTTTGACATCCGATTTGTGGACTTCTATAACTGGTGAGGGGTATATTGTTCTGACAGCACATTATGTTAACACAAGTTGGAAATTGTGCTCTAAAATTTTGAACTTTTGCCACTTCCCTCCACCTCACACTGGCTTTGAGCTGTCAAAGAAAATAAATGGATTTTTGCATGATTGGGGAATTGAGAAAAGAGTTTTTTCTTTGACTTTGGACAATGCATCTTCTAATGATGTTCTAATCAGAACTTTAAAAAGTGAGCTTCGTTTGCAAAATTCTTTGGTATGTGATGGTGAGTTTATGCATATTCGTTGTTGTGCACACATTCTTAACTTGATAGTGCAAGAAGGACTAAAAGCTCTTGGTGATTCAGTAGATCATATTAGGGAGAGCATAAAGTATGTGAAGGGTTCTGAAAGTAGGATGATGAAGTTTAAACAATGCATTGAAAAAATAGGGGACATTGATGCAAGAACTGCTTTGTGTATAGATGTTCCTACAAGGTGGAACTCTACTTTTTTGATGCTTGAAAGTGCCCTCAAATATAAACGAGTGTTTGCAAGTTTGCACTTGGTTGATGAGAATTATAAGTACTGTCTGTGTGATGAGAAATGGAAAAGAGTGAAAAAAATTTGTGTTTTCTTAGTGCCTTTTTATGAGATTACAAATATGATTTCTGCCACAAGCTACCCTACATCAAACTTGTACTTTTTACAAGTGTGGACCATACAAACCCATTTACTGGAAAGCTTAAAAGATGAAGATGAAGTTATCAGAGATATGGCTGAAAGGATGTTGGTAAAGTTTGATAAATACTGGGATGAATATAGCACTGTCCTTGCATTTGGGGCAATTTTAGACCCAAGGATGAAGTTGGAAACATTGGGCTATTGCTATGAGAAGATAGATCCTCTGACATGGGAAGCAAAGTTAGAGAAGATTAAAGAAAAATTGTACAAGTTATTCTCTGAATATTGCTCCAAGAATGACACTTCCAATCCCCTAAAGCGTAAGCATAGTGATATGCATATGTCAACAACATCATCCTCAATTGATTCTATCAAGTCCAATGCACTTCATGTAAGTCATATTACTTTCTAGTACATAAATTACTATGCATGAACTTATTGATTAAACTATGATTATGGTTTTCATGTTAGGAATTAAAACAACGCAAGATTCAAGCTTCTGTTAATACGGGAAAGAACCAACTTGACATATACTTGGATGAGCCAACATTGGATGCTGATATTACTGAAAGTATGGATGCTCTTGAATGGTGGAAGAGTAATAGTCAACGTTTCTCAGATTTGTCAATCATGGCTAGGGACTTGTTGAGCATCCCAATCACTACTGTTGCATCTGAATCTGCTTTCAGCATTGGTTCAAGGATCTTGAATAAGTATAGAAGTCGTCTATTGTCAAAACATGTTGAAGCAATTATTTGTACTAGCAGCTGGATGCATGGGTTTCGTGAATATGGTAACTCTTGAATTTTCAATTCTGACTTAAATATTTTCAATAATATTTTCAATAATAATTCCATGTTTTTTTTTAAGATGATGATGATGATGACAATGGAATAGCTGAGGGGAGTACTTCTAAGGCTGCATCTAATAACCCTGGCACTGAATTGGATATTGATGAAAATTGAAGGTCAGTAACTTTGTTCATATAAATTACAGATACATTGTTTGTTGATAATAAGTACTGCCACTGGTTCATATTTACATGTGTGTACTGTACTCTGCATGTTTCAAACTGGAATTGTTTTGTTTGCCATTAACTTAAATTGAAAGCAAGGCTATACAGTTTCTGCCACTGGTTCTTCCCGTTGCTGCCACAATTTTTATGCCACTCATTTGTTTGTTTTAAGTTCACACTGCAGCACATGTATTAATTTTTATGCACATCTATTTTTATGTGTAATCTGCTTATGCTAGTCTTAAATGCTTCTATTTTTCATTTGTGTAGTTGCTTGCACTTTGGTTATGGACCATGCCGAATGATGTTCTGATTCAGACATGTTATTGATGCTGCAAAAGTGACCTTGATGACTTGCAGTTGGAGAGAGCAAAACGTCATTTACATGTGTTTTTAATCATTTCAATTTGTTTGGACTTTCATGATGCTCCTCTTTTTAGGTTACATTAAATCATGGACTATTGTATTAATGCAGACCACCCTGACTATTGTTTGTGATCATTTTCTTGTCTGAATGAACCTGCCTGATGCTTAACTGAATCAATTATGTTATTATATATTGCATTCCAGGGCTGTTTTTGTGTTGTGAGAATAGATTATTATTGCTGTACAGATGTGAAAAAATTCAAAAAGTATACAGATCAGAAAAACTGGCGGGCCAGCCCGCCAGCCCGCCAGCCCGCGGGCCGGGCCCAAAAAAGTAGCCCGTTTTACCGTGTCGGGCCAGCCCGGCCCGGCCCGTTTAATACGGGCCAAAATCGGGCCGGGTCAAAACGGGCCGGGCTGGCCCGTTTTGACACCCCTAGCTTTAGTACAGTACATTTTGACAAAAAATCTCAGCCCACTCCGTCAATGAACGGTACAGCCACCAGTATATTTTCATAAATTTGCTAACTCTCTAATAATATAAATTTAAACTTATTAGTTTCATATATTAAATTAAATAACTTTTGCTATAGTTAAAAATTAAAGCTTAATACATAAATATTAATTATCCAAATTTTAATATTTTGACATTTGATTGATACATGTCGAATTGTTTCTTCTTTAACTTTTAACTTAAAAAATAAAAGAGCTAAGCTAATGCAGAATAGACAGCAGATTAAAAATATTCACGCACTCCACTGAATTAGTAAAGTAACAAAATAACGAAGCCATTTTAACTTAAGATATATTTCTTTTTATTTACTTTGAATAATTTATCAGTCAGATAGTACAACATCTCGAAAAAATAAATAAACTTCAAAGATATTTATAAGAACGTTACAGTAATATGATAAACTTGTTTTATCCTTTTATTTGTTTTAAAAGCATCTTTCAAAAATTTAACACAACAAATCTTCTATATAAATTTGTATCTTCACAATTTCATACAAAATTAATTAAATTTAAGCCCATGCAAAACCAAAGTAGCATAGGTTCAATTTTGAACTAAATAAACATTTATAATAGAGAAAATTTTATAGAACTATTGTTTATTTATTAAGTACACATATATACACATTAATTTATTATTTTTAAAACACTTGCTGGCATGTTGATTCATATGAATGTAGAATCACTCGTAATATTACACTAGTAAGGTTCTTCAATAATTAGAGTGGTAATATATTTTGTTTTCTTCCTTCATATGTATTGACAAACACGAGATACGAAATAAAGTGATTAAATATAAAAAAACTAATACGATAACGAAAATAATTGATAATTAATATAACTAAATATAATGAAATAATACTTAAAAGATCTATAAAAATGGCAGAGACTATTTTATGTAGTGATCACAGCAATATCGATCAGAATTCAAACTAGGCTTAATTCAGGTAGTTATGCTAACTCGTGTTATTTTACCCTTATCAAACCAATATTAGCAACAAATTACAAAATTAAAATTAAATTCATGAAATTTCTTAAGGGGTTATCTCTCAAAGTGTTATCAATATTGATTAAGTGAACACAGGGCTATCAAATCCATCAAGTGCCGGAATAAAAATAAAACAAAAATCCATTACATATTAAATGAAATTGAGATGACAGAAACAAAAAATGTTCTTTAAAAATAGCACAAAACGCTCAACTCCTATAATTTCACTAACCCAGAAAAATTGCTTCCTTTCAAAGCTCAGGTAGTGGAAGCCGCCCCCCTCTTCCTTGGTGCTGCCTCGGTACCTGATTCAAAACGACAACATTAAAGAAAAAACCCTAAACCAAACCCTAAATTTAAACACTCAAATAATTATCCACACATACCCTCTCTAAAGCCGCTCTTGAATCTGCGAGGCACGTGACGCAGGTACCTCATCCTTCCGGTTCCGGTAGTCTTTCTCCTAATGGCCTTAACGCTCCAGTTGTCTGAAACCATCAGAGACTCAAAATCGAATCTATACACAATCGCTTAAAATTTAATAAGTAAAAGAACTTACACTTTCTGGTGCGCGCAGCGGGGAAGGCACACGCAGCACACCGACTCTTCTGAAGGTGAAAGCTGCGACGGCCACACCTCACACAGAGCGTGTGGGTCTTGTTCCTCCTCTTGCCGAAACTCCCTGTTCCCTTCCCCTGCACCCATGCGAAACCCAAACATCATCAGACTCCAGACTCATCACACAATCAAATTTACCGTAGATCTATAGAGAGTAAGGGAAAGAAGTTGTAGTACCATTGAAACAGCAAATCAGAAACCCTAATTGGAGGATCTCTTTATGACTGTCAAATGAGAAATGGTTTATTATTTAGGCCCCTAGTGACATTTTGGGCCTCTCTTAATTTTATATTGTAGATTTCGTTTTGGGCTCAGGCCCAATATATATCTCAAAAGAAAAAACTGAGATTTATTTACTCTGATTAAACCAATATACTTTGTGCCTCTTAATTTTAGAATATCGATTTATTTTGGGCTCAAGGTCCGGTTATATAATGTAAAAGAAAAAAAAAAACTGAGGTTATTCTACTTTAATCAAACCAATATTAGTAATTAATAATAAAATAAAATCTTAATGAATATCGTCAATCTGATCAAGAACTAACATAAGCAAATGTTGTTTTTTTCATATCCTTTTATATAACATTGAACACTGAAGAAATATAGCGTACAGGTATTCTAATAGAATTAATCAGAAAGTTAATATATAAAATTTTGAAATCCGTAATTTAGAAAAGTATTTATTTCTCAAATTTGAGATGAAAATAAATATTCAATTATATATATATATATATATATATATATGAAGAATTATTGTTAGCTAAAACAACTATTAGTCCATTATTGAAACTTCATTCTCTATAATAAAGTGTTTAATATTTGTTTAGAATGTGTTATTTTTTGTTTATTTATATTTATTATTCAAGCTAATGACACATTTTATCCTTATCTTAACTTTAATTTTAAAATAAGAAAGTGTTGATGACTAGTTCTAGAACTAAGTTTTAATATTTCATCGTATGCATTGAATATTACAAGTGTACGAAAATTAATAAATCAATCATTAAGATTATTTGTTTTGATTTATAAAATATCTATTCACTGTTGACATCAGTTTTTTAAGACATGCATTATATAAATTAAAACGACAAACTATATTCAGAAAAGTATTTAAAACTATTGATAATATAAAAATTGTACATTATAAATTTAATAAAAGTGTTTAACACAATAATTAAATTACACTGACTTTAATATGTAAAAAAAATAGAGAAATCAAATTAAAGGTTGAGGACACTTCTAAATAGTATTAAAGGTTGAGAACACTATTGTGGAGAGAGTTATATGGAACTTTTATTTGAAATTTCTTTGGTTTCTACTTATTATAATTTACAGTAAATTAATTATCATTTGTGATCATGTGTTTATTTTGTTTTCTCAATTTATTTTTTATGTATTATTTTATACTTTTTTTTCGATTACATTTGTGATTTATCTTTATACTCTTACCGGAGAGGTGATATCAGTTAGAAAAAAAATGTTTTTTTTCTTCTGTTAGTCACTATTGGGCCGAGACCTTAGTGTGCTTGAAATGCAGTCAACAAAATAAATTTCTTCCAACAAAACTAAAAATCTTGTCAAACATAGAAATATTTTGAAATTACTTTAAAATTTACCAATGCTTTAAATCGAATGGAAAAAAAAATTTGTCAAACTTTGGTATCACTTTCCTTTCGGTGTGCAGAATGAACAGGGGTTTGGACTTCTAAAGATGAAAACAAACACATCATATTTCTTGCACGTTTTTTCATGTATTTTTATATATTATTTTCTGCACTTTTTAATTGTAAATTGTGTAATTTTAAATATAAATTTTGTAATTTAAAATTATAATCTAAATTATATTTTTCTGTTTTATATTTTTAAAGGTATAATATTAATTAAAAAATATATCCTGAAATGTTTAATTCAAATTATATTAATTACACTTTAATTACATAATCTAAAGTATATTTATATTTTGAATCATATAATTTAAAACATAATTTTATTTTATATTTCAAAATATATATTCCAAAATATTAAAATTCATAAATATATATAAGTTAAAATTATGGAGGTGCAAAAAGAAATAGTATAATTCTAATATTCTCCGCATCAAGACTTGACAAAGAAATAATATTGTTAAATTACAAAATAAATTATTTCACCCTATAGGAGATCATATAAATATGTAAGAATTTGAAAGTAAATTACTGTTGTGTTATATAAATTTGTAATAATCAATGCTACAAATAAAAAGTTATAATTGATCTTTAAAATTAGTTACATGATTTTGAGATTAATATCAAGGAAAATTGGTCACTAAAAATTAGTTGTTTAGGTTTTAGTTTTAAAATTGATCTCTAATTAATTAATAATCAAATTAATAATAAATTATAATCTTTTATTTATAATTATGACTATTTTAGTAAATAATAATTTTTAATTTTATAAATTTATATTTAAATTAGTTATTATAATAAATATTTTTGTTTCTAAAATTAATTTTTAATAAGAATTTATATATATATATATATGAGAAGCAGAGTCAAATTTTAGAGTAAAAACTCCTCTTGTCCTTTAGAAATGTGTCGTTATCAAATATTATAAATGTATTAATCGACAGTTCGTTAATTGTTTATTTTGTACAGGCCAAATATTGGAATTAACTCTGTTAAAAGGCTCGATGAGAGATATGACCCAAATGTGGCCGAAGGTTGTCAAAATACCTAATTGATTACAATTTGTAGAGTGGGGTTTTGGTGAGGAATATTTATGTATGAGCTATCAAAATCTAAAGGGTGTGTTGATAGTGAATGAGGTAGGGAGACATTATTATCTTTTATCCATTCATTTTTTTTTTCAGTAAGAGACTCTTGATTAGGGATGACAATTCGGGGCGTGCTAGGCGGGCTGATCTACGGGCCCATACAAAAAAACGCGGGGCAGGCTGGAATGTTGAACCCGCTGGTCCACAATGGTCCGCCCCGCATAGGCCGTAGCCCGCGCGAGCTAAAGGTGGGGCGGGACGGGCTAGCCTGCAGGCCTGCTTACAAAATTATATATTCTCACTTTTTTAGTTCTTACATCATTCATCATATTATTTTTTAATGTTTCTTTTATTATTATTATTATTATTGTTATTATTATGTTTATGTATAATCATTATATATAAGATAATGATTTTAATTTCTGAATATGGAATATCTTTCTATGCATTTTTAAGTAGATGTCTTGTAAGGTGACATGTTGCTATTGTACTTTAGCTATAATCTTCGTTGTTATTTTTCTTGTCTTTGATTAGGTAAACTAATTGGACTTATTTTGATAGAAAATGAATATAAATTATTATGAAAAAAATTTATTTTGCTCAACAAAAAAAAAATCACTCATCACAAATGCAGGCCAGCCCGCGGGACAAGTGAACCCGAAATTAAACTGCGAAACGGGCCAATCCGGCCCGCACTTTGCGGGCCAAAACGGACTGGGCTGGCCCGCTTTACCATCTCTACTCTTGACATTGAATCAAGGAAATTTACTTATCACAATCTCTTTTCTTTAATTAAGACAAATATCAAAAGTGTAATAATTAAGTTGAAGGTATTTAATTAATTTTACAATAAATGCAAAGGCAGAGAGTTCTGTTGTTAAATATATAAGTATATTAATTTCATAATGTTTGATATTGTCCAAGCTATTACTTGAGATAATTAGATTGATTTTGGAAGCTTTGCGATAAAAGAACAATGCTTTTAAAATCATGTTAGATATAATGTTTTGGTCGGGAAGATAGAGTTCCACTTTCTAGAATAATAAAGGAAAAAATATGTTTTTGATCTCTGAAGTTTTATTTTAAATTGAATATAGTCCTTGGTGGAAACTTATATGTCATTTGGTCCTATACTTTTAAAAATATTAATTTTTGTCCCTATTTTTATAATTGTGTCAAAGTTTATCCTATGTGACAAACGGTGCACCACATATTATTTGTTTTTTTATAAAATAAAACTCCAATGTCGATCTAACTCACGCTTTTCATAATAAAAAAATTTTAAAATCTAACATATGGAAGTGTAAATAGTAAATATGGGGTACAGAAAAATGAATGGCTCATTCAACCACAACAGTATCCTATTATTATTATTATTATTATTATTATTATTATTTTAATTATATTATTATATATTAATAATAATAATAATAATGTTAATAATACTAAATAATAATAATAACATATTATTAATATATACTTCTCACATGAGGAGTATACAAAAAGAGTTTCATATATTTCTTATAACACAACCCCTTCATATATTCCTTCTCAAAACACACACAGCCCCTCTTTCATATACTCTTATTGTATTTTTATATTTTTATCAAACATTATGGTGTGCAACAATATATGATAAAAGATTCACTTGAATTAAGTTTTATGATCCAATTCAAAGCAAAAACATCAAACAATTCTTAATGTAACATTCACATAACAAGCTCTCAAGTTTTAACAACAAATATAAACTTGAACAATAAAAACATAATGTCGTAACAGTTTTTATTATAAGTTCGGATTAGTGATCAAAATTTCAATTCTAGTGTTATGAATGACCTATGATATCCTAACTCTAAATACACAATTCTAGGTTCTAATACAGTATCCAATAATCAGAGAGTCACACATATACAATTAATAATATTAAAATAACCTTGTATTTAATACTTCATTATCTTGAAATATTATTAGTTGGAAATTTAATTGAAAATATTTTAAAATATAATCTAAGCAGAATATAATAATAGAAATTCAAAAAGTCTGTTTGATCATTAAAAAAAAGGAAATTTTCAGTTTTTGCTAAGCAATATAAATACTAAAAATTTAAATTAAATAAAAGTCAGTTAAATTAAACGAAAAAACAAAAGTTTAAAACTTTTCTACCCAGAGATTGTTTTTTGTGATGGCTATGAGGGAAAGAGAGATTTTTGTGTGTCAGTGTGTGAGACAAATAAATAAGGGTGGGTAAAGAGGAAAATTTTGAAAACCATCCCCTCTCTGCACTCTACCTCGAAATGCAAACCCAGCTCTGACTACTTTTTATGTTCATTGGGCCTCAAGATTTCAGAGGATATAACCTTACTCTTCAAAACTAGATCACTCAGCATTCCCTTCTGTACTTTTTGACACGACATCATGGATCCTAGGAAACAACATCTGTTGTCTTGACCCGTACAAAACCTCAACCTAGAAACCTGGTTTTAGTAACTACTGTAAGCTGTTTCACAGGGGCGCCAACAGTATACATAATGCAGCTCATCTCAAAAACACGCGTCACTGTAAGTTTGAAATTGCAGGAAGAAGGTGCCATTTGCTTGAGCTATCATATGCATGTTTTCCCTTTGGCTAAGACTGAGTGCATCATCTCTTTCCTCTGCTGATGCTCTATGCATATAAGCATGGCATGGTTATTCGTGTCATGTGCATATATTTCTTTTTGCTGATGTTGATCCAGAGTTTCTCGCATGTCTTCCTCGTGTCATTCCAACCCAATTAGCCATGACACGTAATATTGCTAGCTCTGTCATTTTCATAGCTGTTGCTGTTGATGAATATGAGGACAATGCATGGTGTCTGAAGAAATTAGACACATCATATATTTTTGTTTTTTTCTTATTATTATATTTCCTCACTCTATTTATTTTTAGCATCTAAACAAAACACTGTATTGCAAGTTGCAGCAGCAGCGGCAATGAATATCTGTCATTTCATTACCTTTGCAGGTGGAGTCTAGACTCAAAAGTATCATCAATAGAATGATATAACTGTTTATAACTTCATTTTCCTGATTTTTTCTTAATGATGTTCAAGTTCTACTCTATCTTTAAATAAAAAAATATATTTTTTTTAATGTAAGACTAAGAGAATTGAACATTCTATATTTTGAAATAGATAGTGTACTAGAAATTGTGACTTTTAGAGAGATATCTATACTCATGTTTACATGTGTGAAGTTAATCTGTACACAATATTGTTTTATTATGTATTTCTTTCCATCAATTTTTTACTTTTTTTCTTGTGATAAAGTTTTCTTCACATTTTGTGATAGAGACATGATAGTAATAATGCACTATAGAGTGGTCCAAATACACCTTTGATCTTTTACAGAAGATAAAAAGTTTACCAATGTGAAATATTTATGTATTTTTTTTAATAAAAAAAAGTATGCAAATTTATTTTATTATTAAATAAAGAATAAGATTAATTTAATCAACTAAAAATTTATATAAATTGAAAAAATAATATAATTGTATGTTTTCTTCTATTAATTATATCATCTTTTATTTTTATTCCATTAAATATTATGTTAATATTATATTTAAAAATAATAAAATGATTATATATAATAGGCTTAAATACCTTTTTGGTACTCATTTTCGTAGTGTTTGTTGCGAATGGTCCTCATTTTCACAGAATATTTAAAATGGTCTTCATTTTTACCGAATGTTTAGAATGGTCCTCATTTTCGCAATTCGTGTTTTATTTGGTCCTTTTCTGTAACGCCGTTTAAATCATTAACGGAGCATTGTACATGTGGCACGATTTGTAATAGGGTGTATTACGTGTACTGTACAGGTGACTTAATTAGATATTTGGGGATAAATAAGTGAGATAGGGTTTTGGTAGGGAATGTTTGGACAGTTGGTGAGTTTTTGCAATCTTGTTCCTCCATTCTCAATTGGTATTGCTGCAATCTTCTTCTTCCTACAATCCCATTATATAGGTATGTTACGGTTCCAATCTTCTTCCTTTACCTCTAGCTGTAATCGTTGGAGGCAACCGTGTTGTATCACTTCGTGCACTATTGTCCTACACACGTCAATACCTCCAAGATCACCAATAAGCAATTCCAAGAACCATGTCCAAGTTTCTTTATTTTCAACTTCCACAACAGCATACGCTAAGGGCAGTAATTGATCATTAGCATCTCTACCCACAGCACTCAACAACTCACCTCCTCCGTATTTTCCTTTTAAAAAACAACCCTCCAAACCTATGATGGGTCTACAGAAGACAAAATAATCTTTACATACTTTTAAACAGGAGTAAAACCTCTGAAAAATTGCTTCATCATTATCATTTTTCACTTTGATTTTTATAGTTGATCCAGGATTACATTTTAGTAATTCATGTGCATATCGTAGATTCTTTTATATTGCTCTTTAAATGACCCATCTACTATATCTGCAACCATTGCCCTTGCTTTACGAGCTGTTGATGAAATGACAAGTATTAGCTGTTTCTTCTACAAATCTGAACTCAAGAAAGACGAAGATAAAGAAATTTCCCTAATTGCAAAATTTCCCCTAAATTAAAAAATTAACGTTAATTAGTCACCTGTACAGTACACGTAACACACCCTAATACAAACCGTGTCACCTGTACAATGTTCCGTTAATAATTTAAATGGCGTTACAGAAAATGACCAAATAAAACACGAATTGCGAAAATGAGGACCATTCTAAACATTCGGTAAAAATGAAGACCATTTTAAACTTTATGTGAAAATAAGGACCATCCACAACAAACACTACGAAAATAAGGACCAAAAAGGTATTTAAGCCTATATAATAATAATAATAATAATAATAATAATAATAATAATAATAATAATAATAATAATTATTATTATTATTATTATTATTATTATTATTATTATTATTATTATTATTATTATTATTATTATTATTATTATTATTATTATTATTATTATTATTACAAGTTTTGTTATAGTTCACTTGTCTGAATAATAGTCATTTCCAAACTTTAATATGTTTTTTTTATTCTATTTTTGTTTTCTGATAAATGCGGTGATTACATGTCTTGATAACATAGTGTCTTTTTTTTTTAAACAATCTTGTATTCAATCATTTAGTTTATAAAGCAACTTTTGAAACATTATTTATGACTAAACATAACTAATTTTTTAAGAATGATTTATTTTTTAATATTCAATTGCACTCTACTTTTAAAGTCACCTCATAAGCACGCAACTATGTGTAAATATTTTTACTATTGAAAAAAAAAATTAAAAGTGCTACTTGTAATATTTTAAATTTTAAATAACAAGTGATAATTTAATTAGCTATCTATAACTAAATCAAAGAACATATGCATTTTGTATAAGAATTAAAATAAACCAAAATGATAAAAAAAGCACTAACTATTTTATATATATATATATATATATATATATATATATATATATATATATATATATATATATATATATATATATATTAAGCACATTTAAACTATATTGTATTGTATTGTGGATATAATTTCTTTAAGAAATCATTTATTTAAATAAAAGATATACACACTCAAGATAAAAAAAAACATTAAACGACAAATTGATTATTTTTTTGTTATTGTAATAAGGAGAACTTCGTCTCAATTAATAGTATTGACGAATTGAGTTGAATTTTTGGTAAAACACCTACAAAATTTACCTTCTAACATATAAGAGATAAAGGATATAATTTTATATTTTTTAGTTAGTAACTAATTCTTGTATAGTTGGTGGACTAATATATAAATAATTTAATCTCTTTGTAATAGATACATATAGTTTATTTTAGTATATTCTTTTTTTTTCTTTGTTATTTTATTTTTCATCTTTGTTCATAATTGTACATGACAAATCACAATTCATCTCTTCTACAATGTTTTCAACTTCATTCTCATCCTTTTATAACTATTTAGACTATTGCTACTTCAATCTCCATCCGAAATCTCGTGATATAGCAACAACAGATTCAAGCAATAATTAGATTTTACAAGCTCGCAAGTTCATTTTGAAATGCAATACCTGCAAAGTTCTGGTCAAAGAAGATGATACTTGTGGCATGATTAATCATGCAATCGTGAAATATGAACAACAAGATCAACTCTTGATTGTTTGGCTCTGTATGGACGGCTACATCAATCCTTACTAAAATAGTGAGATTAGAACATTCACACCAAATCCAGAAATCCAGAAGCGTGTCACAACACATAATGTCTCTCAAAGCCAGGGCAAGCTCAGAAAATTGAACCTCCAACTACGAGCAATCAAGAAAGATAAGTCAATAAATGAATTCCTTTATATATTGAACAAATTGTAGATATTTATTCAATGGTATTTTTTTCTTTGGTATTCTTTCTTCTTTTGTTTTCATCTCTGTTATAATCGTACATGGAAAATCACGATTCATCTCTTTTGTAATGTCTCTAACTTCATTCTTATATTCCTTAACTCTTTAAAATTTTACTACTTCAATCTCTATCGAAATTTCGTGATATGGCAACAACAGGTTCAAACAATAATTCGAGGTTACCAGCTCACAAATTCATAACAGGAAATGCAATACCGGCAAAGTTTAGGTCAAAGAAGATGAATCTTTTGGCATGATTAATCCTGCATTCTTGAATATGAACAACAAGATCAACTCTTGATTGCATGACTCTTAGCATCAATGACTACATCAACCTTTAACAAAATGATGGGATTAGAAAATTCACCCAAAATCCAGAAGCACCTGAAAACAAATTATGTCTCTCAAAGACAGGGCAAGATCAAAATTGAAGCTCCAACTACGACCAATCAAGAAAGATAAGTCAATACATGAATTCCTTTATATATTGAACAAATTGTAAATATCTATTCAATGACATTTTTTTCTGTGTTATTCTTTCTTCTTTTTGTTTTCATCTCTGTTGATAATCGTACATGGCAAATCACTATTCATCTCTTCTGTAATGTCTCTAACTTCATTCTTATATTCTTTAACTCTTTAAAATTTTACTACTTCAATCTCTATCGGAATTTCGTGATATGGCAACAACAGGTTCAAGCAATAATTCGAGGTTACCAGCTCATAAATTCATTACAGGAAATGCAATACCAGCAAAGTTAAGTTATAGAAGATGAAACTTTTGGCATGATTAATCCTACACTCTTGAATATGAGCAACAAGATAAACTCTTGATTGTATGACTCTTAGCATCAATGACTGCATCAACCCTTTAACAAAATGGTGGAATTAGAAAATTCACCCAAAATCTAGAAGCACCTGAAAACAAATTATGTCTCTCAAAGCCAAGGCAAGATTAAAAAATTGAAGCTTCAACTACTAGCCATCAAGAAAGATAAGTCAATAAATGAATTCTTTTATCTACTAAAAAAATTGTAGATATTTTAATCAATGATATTTTTCTTCTATGTTATTCCTTCTTCTTTTTGTTTTCATCTATGCTCATAATCGTTCATGGCAAATCACGATTCATCTCTTCTATAATATGTCTAACTTTATTCTGATTTTCTTTAACTCTTTAAACTTTTATTGCTTCAATCTCTATCGAAATTTTTGTGATATGGCAACAGGTTCAAGCAATAATTCGAGGTTACCAGCTCACAAATTCATCACAAGAAATGCAATACCAACAAAGTTTAGGTCAGAGACTATGAAACTTTTGGCACGATTAATCCTACACTCTTGAATATGAGCAACAAGATCAACTCTTGATTGCATGACTCTTGGCATCGATGACTGCATCAACCTTTACAAAAATGGTGGGATTATGCCTCTCAAAATCAAGACAAGATTAGAAAATTGAAGCTCCAACTACTAGTCATCAAGAAAGATAAGTCAATACATGAATTCTTTTATCTATTAAACAAATTGTAGATATTTTAATCAATTATATTTTTCTTCTCTGTTATTCTTTCTTCTTTTTGTTTTCATCTATGCTCATAATCGTTCATGACAGATCACGATTCATCTCTTATGCAATATGTCCAACTTCATTCTGATTTTCTTTAACACTTTAAACATTTACTACTCCAATATCCACCAAAATTTTGTGATGTGGAAATAACATGTTCAAGCAATAATCGCAGGTTACAAGGTCACAAATTCATTACACAAAATGCAATACCAACAAAGTTTAGGTCATTTCAATTGAAATTTTTGGCATGATTAATCCTAATTTCTTGAAATATGAGCAACAAGATGAACTCTTGATTGCATGGCTCTTAACATCGATGTATGCATCAATCCTTACAAAAATGGTGGGATTAGAAAATTCACACCAAATCTAGAAGCATCTACAAACACATTATGCCTCTTAGACTCTCAAAGACAGGGCAAGATTGGAAAATTGAAACTACAGCTACCAATAATCAAGAAAGATAAGTCAGTAAATGAATTTTTTAATCAATTAAAATAAATGTAGATATTTTCATCCATGATATTTTTCTTCTTTTTGTTTTCATCTTTGTTCATAATCATACATGGCAAATTGTGATTAATCTCTTATACAATGTCTCCAATTTCATTCTCATCTTCTTTAACTCTTTGAACTTTTACTACTCCAATCTCCATTACAGGAAATGCAATACCAACAAAGTTTATGTTAGAGAAGATGAAACTTGATTAGTCCTGCATTCTTGAAATATAAGTAACAAGATCAACTCTTTATTGCATGGCCTTTAGCATCGATGACTACATCATCCGTATCAACATGGTGGGATTATAAAATTCACACTAAATCTAAAAGCTCTTGAAAACACATTATGCCTCTCAAAGCCAAGGCAAGATTAGAAAATTGAAGCTCCAACTACTAGCTACCAAGAAAGATAAGTCAATTAATGATTTTCTTTTATCAATTATACAAATTGTAGATATTTTAGTCAATGATATTTTTCTTCTTTGTTATTCTTTCTTCTTTTTGTTTATAATTGTGTATGGCAAATCACGATTCATCTCTTCTATAATGTGTCAAACTTCATTCTCGTCTTCTTTAACCCTTTAGACTTTTATTACTCCAATCTTCATCATAATTTTGTGATTTGACAACCACAGGTTCAAGCAATGATTCGATGTTACAAGCTCACAAAGTCATTGCATGAAATGCAATATGAAGTTTAGGTAAGAGAAGATGAAACTTGATTAATCCTGCATTCTTGAAATATGAGTAACAAGATCAACTCTTTATTGCATGACTTTTAACATTGATGACTACTTTGGTCTATACTAAAATGGTGGGAATAGAAAATTCACACAATTTCCCAAAACACCTAAAAACATATTATGTCTCTCAACCTTGTGACGATTAAAAAATTGAGGTTCCAATTATCTGAAATCAATAAATATAAGTCAATAAATGAATTTTTTTTTATCAATTAAACAAATTGTAAATATTTTAGTCATTTTTAGATCACATATTTCTTTTCTTCTGAAGATTACATTATGTTTATTCTTGATTATTTGATTATTTATTTCTATACAATTGATCATGTTGAGATTTGTCTTTCAGCTTACAAAGAAAGATTTGATAATCAGAAAGATATAGAGACCAAGTTAAAAAATACAAGAGAAGATTAGGAAGGATCAAAATGGAGGTGATTTTCAATCTTTCAGGTAAAAACTTTATCATTATATTATTATATAATCGTTTCTCTCAAGTTAATTCTATACACCATGTTCAATTTGGTACAATATTAATTATTATTTTATAATCATTTATCACAAATTAATTATAAATAAAAAGTATATTTATAATTTATTATTATGAAATATTGTAAACTGATATCTTTCTATGTTAGTTATCCACCTATTGTTTAGTTGTATTAAGGTCTTTGCAAGCAATGACTAGATATTGTTTTGCATCTTCCACTCATGTTGTTAACTATGTTATCCTCTCATATCATGCATATTGCATATTACTGTTTGTTTAATTGTTCAATAATTTCAGATCTTGCCATAGAAAGTTTAGGATTTATTTTTTATTCAACTTCTTAACAATATAAAATATTTATATCATACCATGATAGATATATGCTTAAATTTTGGTAAAAGAAAACAAAATACGTCACAAATCTTAAGCAGTTGTGTAGATCTGTACGGGAGTGTGCTTTGATAACACCCTCCTTAGTTTTAAGAAATTTTGAAAGTTTTGTTGATACAATGAAATTTTATAAAATTAATTCTATAATTTTAAAAGCTAATTTACATATTTGTATTATTTCTCATTAACTTGAGATAATATATTAAATATTAAATATAAGACTTTCGCTATGGCTATGTTATATAAGTTTAATATTGAGATAATATTGGTTAGGGGAGTAGGATTAGTAATCGAGTCCAAGGGAGGAGAGAAAGAAGAGAATTAGAGAGGTGAGAGTGGTATTTGAAGAGGTTGAAATGCGTAAAAAAAGGCCACGCGTCCCACATTGAATAAGAAGAAGCTGAGATATTCTGCAAGCGTCGGCTTTGACATGCGGTCCCACACGTGTCCAAATATCCTTTCTTACGTAGATCGCTTTCATTGGACAACTGGAATCGCTACATAAAGCGAAGCTCCTCTCTCAACTTTGCTGAGGACATATAGCTGCTCAACTTCTAATTCCCAAAATTAAGATACTTTGGTCACATTATGAGAGATGAATCAAAAATGAAGATTATAGAACAAATAGAAAATAAAAAATATCATGAGGTGAGAATGGAAGAGTATATGAATACATTAATAATACCAAGTATTATTGAAAATATATATATATATATATATATATATATATATATAAAATATATCATTCACTCTAAAAGTAACTCTGATAATATTATATTATACCATTATACGTTCAATTTTCAAATGATTTTTAGTGTTGTACCATTTATCATGCATATTGCATTCCAGTTTTGATAAAGTATGAAATAAATCCTTAATAATTTGAATATAATAATTTAGAAGTATTTTACACTAATAATACATTAAAAACTTAATAAGAAATTAAATTCATAAATAATTTAGGTAAAATATCTTATAAAAATAAAAAAGTATACCAAAATCCTTTACTCCCAAATTCATAATAAAAGAAAATTTCTTCTACTCTTTGATTTGGGTTTTTAGATAAATAATTAATTTCATATAATAAATATTAATATATTTTAATAATAAAAACTTATTATTTTGGTACAAATATCTTGATTTCATTAGGTTAATGATTAACAATTAAATATATGATTAGAATTTAGTAGCTATCATGTGTTTTCAAAGAAAAAAATTAACATTAATATACTATTATCGCCAATAGAATTATATTTTCTTTTTTTTAAATTTAAAATTCTGATTAGTTTCTTAAAGGTTAATTGGATATTTCCGTTAATTTTTGCTTTAACAAATTACATATTACTATTAATCTTTATTTAACTAAATTGTATATTATCATTAATCTTTGTTTTAATAAACACATTATAATTACTAAAAATTAAAAGTGTATATTCAATTATTTTAATCATTAATCACTTCAAACAAAATTAATCAATTATTTTGATTCATATTTACAAGAAGAGTCTAATGCATTAGTGTTTTTTTTTTTTTGTGTCTGTAAATTTTAATAGTAAAAGGTTATTTACTTTTACCTTATTTTATTTTCTATTTAAATTATTCTTCCTCCTGCCATTTTTCTTTCCCTCTTTAATAAAAGAAAACAGTAAATATCAAAGGCGCGTGGTGTGTGTATACAAAAAGGAGTCACCGTGACTAGCTTTCTCAAACAAAGAATCTCGTATTCTACTATGAAGCCACGTGGTGACATCCCCGGCCGAGCGTCTTAAGAGACCGAAAAGTGAACAAAAAAAATAAAAACACAGAAAAAACATTTCTCCCAAATCTGCTGTGTAAACAAGAGTGTGGCTACATAATGTATAATTAATTAACTATTAGTAGTAATAGACATAAGGTAGAGATATATAATAATAAAAGGATGTTATGCAATAGTAATTATAATTTGCGGGTGGAAGGGGAAGCAGAAGAAGAAGAGAGAAGAGAAAATAGAGTTAGGATATAGGAATTGGAAGGTAAGAGAGAAGGAGAGGACCACATGCGTGTCCGAAAAAGAAGAAGGGTTGGAGCTAGCGTGGATGGAAATGATTGGTGCCACGTAGGGATTTGAGAAAAAGGACGCACCACGTGTACGAGAGGGAAGAGAAGGGGCGATGTGATGAAGGGTGGAGATGGCATACGGTGCCCCTGACGGTGACGGGCAGGCTGCCCGTGTGGCCCCCAGCTGAAGTGAAGAATCGCTCTTTCTCTCTCTTTCTCTCCTTCTCTCTATTTTCTCTCTCATTCTCACCGCCTAGAAAACCTTTCTCCCCCAATCCCATTTCAATGGCACTGTCCTCTTCCTCAAAAGCCTTCCGTTTCCGCCTATTAGCGTTCTTCTCTTTCTCTCTCCCTCGCTTCCCCAGTTTAACTATCTCCATAATTTACTCCTACTACTACTACTGCAACAAATTCTCTCTTTCTCTCTGTTGATTTCGCGCCTATAAAAGCCACACTCAATGGCTGGGATTTGCTGTAGAGTTGTTGGAGAAGGTGACACCCCTACTCCTCTTGAACCAACATCTCGTCCTTCCACCCGCAGAGCCATGGATATCGTTCCCTTGAAGTACATCGCTGACATGGCCGTCTCCGACTCTTCCCGGAAGCGTCCCAAGCTCGATCTTAACGACGCTGATACTCAGCTTCAAACTGACCAGGAATCCTCCGGAACCGAGGTTATGAAGAAGGATTCCATGGAGGACGAAGAAGACGATGACGCTTCCGACACTAAATCCGGAACAGACGATGAATCCTCCGAAGATGAAGAGTGTCCCAAGTATGGCGTCACCTCTGTCTGCGGCAGGAGGAGGGACATGGAGGACTCTGTTTCCCTGCGCCCTTTCTTCTCGCCGGAAGGCTTCCACTACTTCGGCGTTTTTGACGGTCATGGTTGCTCTCATGTCTGTATTCTCCCACTCTTCAACTCAGTGTTTGCTAATGGATCTGGTTCTGTCTTCTCCTCTTAATCCTTTCAATTTGTTCTTTCCACAGGTTGCCACTATGTGCAAGGAGCGGCTACACGAGATTCTGAACGAAGAGATTAACGAGGGGGATGACACTTTGCACTGGAGAGCATTGATGGAGAGCGGTTTCGCTCGCATGGATGAAGAGGTGTTCCGCCGGAGTCAGGCCAGCCAGACTTTCAACTGTAGGTGCGAGCTCCAGACTCCGCACTGCGACGCAGTTGGATCCACTGCTGTCATCGCCATCCTCACCCGGAACAAAATTGTCGTCTCCAACTGCGGCGACTCCCGTGCCGTCCTCTGCCGTAGCGGAGTTGCCATTCCTCTCTCTTCAGATCACAAGGTACCATTCTCTCTCTGTACTAATTTCCTTTCATTTCATTTCCCAATAAACACCAATAAACAAGACAACAAAATAACGTACGTATAACCGTCTTTTTGGATCCGTTTCATTAACTGTTTTTCAGCCGGACCGTCCTGACGAATTGCTTCGAGTGGAATCCAAGGGAGGGCGTGTGATTTACTGGGACGGCCCAAGAGTGCTGGGTGTGTTGGCCATGTCTCGAGCCATAGGCAAGTGAATGAACGACTGCGCAAGATGGCAGCTTTTTTTTTATTATTGTTACTGTTCCCCATCTTAGGTTGAGGTTTGTTAAGTTCTAATTGTAGTGTTACTTGCTTTTGTCCAGGAGACTACTATCTGAAGCCGTTCGTGATTTCGGTGCCCGAGGTGACTGTGACGGATCGAAGTGATGACGACGAGTGTTTGATACTGGCAAGTGATGGACTGTGGGATGTGGTGTCAAACGAAACTGCTTGTGGGGTGGTGAAGATGTGCCTGAAGTCGCAGACACCTCCAACGCCTCCAGGGTCTCCGGGTGGTTATGTGACGGCGGACGGCTCCGACCGTGCTTGCTCGGATGCTTCAATTCTGTTGACTAAGCTGGCTTTGGCAAGGCACAGTGCCGATAATGTGAGTGTGGTGGTCCTTGATTTGAGGAAGGAGCAAGAACAAACTCCCACTTCCAGCGTAAACGAATGAATGCAACAAGAATGGATGAACGAGTGCCTCTCTAGAGCAGCATAATGGGCACTTCCACTGCACTGCACACCCTCTGTTTCCAGACAGACAATCTCCGAGGTCTGCCTTTTGCTGAATAATAATGTTGTTTCTTTTTTTTTTTTTTTTTTTTTTTAGTTTAATGTTTTTTAGATTTCAGAAAAAGGAAAAAGGAGGAGGAAAATTGTAACTTTCGAAAATGAAACAAAATCATAGGGAAATTTCGTTGTAGGGGAAATTCGTGTCGACTAAGGATTCAATGAACCCGTCGGCACCTTTTCTTTTGTCCATAGACTCTATAAATTGAATTTTCCTTTGGTTCTTGCGTCATCTATGATCAATTCTATTTTAACTTTCTTCTTGGGAATGTTGGAAAAAACTTCATTGCCAGAAGCATTTATTGTTGTTATTCTTAATTTAACTTGTATCCCATTTTGGTCTCATTCTTTCAATCTTCATCAAATGGACAACATAGAGTCATCTGCATAATTTTTTCACACGACCACGCACAAAAGCATCATAGTACTAAAAAGTCAAAAGGAAGACTCTTGATTCTTCAGCAGAAAAATAGTCACTTTCCAACATAGCTGTTTAGATGTTGAATGAGTTAGGAACTCCCAAACTCTTCTATGTCGAAATTGAGTTAGGAACTCCCAAACTCTTCTACGTGGAAATCAAAAATTGAAATGATCTTAACCGAATCCTTTAAGCTAAATCAAGTTATTAATTTTCATCTTTAAATAATTATATTTGATGAAATTTTAAAATACTGGGAAAGAGATGCACTTTAGTATCTTAACCAGTTTTTAAAGCAAGTGTTCTGTGATTTTAATGAGTGTTCTGTGATTTTAACGAGTTCGTCTAATTATTGTTTATTGAAGTGTGTTAACTGGACACAAGAATAATAATAATAATAACATGAAGGAAACGAGATACGACATGGTACTGAGCAAGTCACGACATCATAAAAAACGATCAATGTGTGAATTTGTAGAACCAGTTGCATGATTAGTCTCTTGACAATAACAATTTGAATAATGCTTTAGTCAAAATTTAAAAGGGGACACCAACAAATGCATCTATACCACTTTTCCAATGATTTCCTCTGCTTTTAAGAATTGAGTTTCATTATTACTTTAATAACTAATATTAAGGAATGTTCTATTATTTCATGTTTTTGTATGATGGTTAATAATGCGGATCTTTCAATTCTTACATCAACGAGGTAATGGAATTTGCATGTTTGGATAATTCTGAACATACTTTTGGTAGTTATAACATAACAAGGACACTGTTTAAGAAGTTAAACAGAATACAACTCTGTTATTAGAAATTATATAAAAGCACATTGAAAAATCAATTATATATTTCTATTATAAAAAATGTTTTTCAATTTTTTTAACTAGATTCTCTGCCTCTTACACTAATATTCTATTCTTGTAAATGAAGATATTCTTTCATCTCTTATTATGAAAATACATATTATGGGAATTCAAAGTGGAATATTTTGTGGTTGTATCTTAATTCCGATTAACTTACATCAACGTATTCAAATAATTTTTTTAATATCCATCCCCGAAAGCACATTGTTAATATGGTGGTCTTGCTTAGAGTAATTACATCTTTTTAACATTTATCCTTGAAACAACATTGTAAGCATATTTCTCTTTCTTTGAGTAATCAAGCTTAGTTAATATGAAATTTACAAATGGATAATGATTTTATTAGTTTTTTTTTCTTTCTTAGTATTCATATGTGTCTTTATGAAATTCCTACCTTTTTTTTTTTTAAACTAAAAAAGAATATAAGAATGTGGATGAATTGCATTTGTCACCTAGAGAATAGTCTAAAACTTTTACTTCTTTAAAAGATAAATTTCTTTTTCATTAGAAGAACAAGACAGTGCAAAATACAAAATTACTATTGTATTAGTTTGTCTTTTAGTATTTTTTTTTTTAAAACCACTAACTGTTTAAGCTTTTACAATTATGAAGAGTATTACAAATGAAAGGGTCTAAGCTAGATAGATAGATCTAAAAACTAAACTCAAGCTTTTTAGTGAGCCATTCAAAGATGAAATGAAATAACTTTAAAATTTAATTTATCAAAGGATTTGTAGTTTTTTTTTTCTTATTTGTGATATTTCATACAAAGTTTTTAAAAGGAAGTTTTTGGGATAAGTTGAAAGTGTTTTTTGATGGTGCCATTTAAGATTTTATTGAAAATAAATAAAACCATCAATGAGCCTTTCATTAACTATTTTTCATGATAATATAAAAAAAAATATTTTTCTTTATTTGATGCATCAAGCAATATTATTTTATTAAGACAACACATGTCATGATTTTGATATATATACAACAAATAGTTAAGTTTTGATGATTATATCACGATTTTGATCATATATAACAAATAATGTTAAGTTTTTATGATTTAGTTATATCTTCTATAAGTGAAAATAAGGAAAAGTTTCTATACTTGAAGAAAAGGAAGACAGAGCTTCACAAAGACTATATGAATAAGGAAAAGTAAGTTTCTATACTTGAAGAAAAACAAGGCAAAGCTTAACAAAGACCATATAAACCTTTAAAAGAAAAAATGTTTAGATCATATATAACGATTAAGCGACAACCATTATAAAATGTCAGTCAACAACAAAAAGTAGACATTAAATAAAACACAAAATTTAATTTGTTAAACTTTTTACCTTTTACTCACTCGACTCACACAATTACATTAATTTTAACAAATAGGATAACTCGTTGATATGTTCAATTTGTTATCCATTTTAGGAAAACTTATCTTAATGTGAGATATTTAAAATGTTTAACAAGATGACAACAAAAGTTTTTTTTTTATTTATTTAAAAAATCTTCACTATGTAACACTCTTTTTCTTCTATCAAGATATTTATATTTTCTCTCATGAGATTTGTCCTTGTAACCAATAAAATAACATTTTTATTGTGACAAAAGTGACAACTATAAAGTATATGGGAAAATCATATGTGAGACCGTTAAAAATATATTTTGTTTTGTATCTTATGAGGAAATAAAAAGATGACTAAGGATGATTTTGTGTATTCATTACAAAACATAGGTTATAGTGAGAATTGTAAATAAAAGATTATTATTATTATTATTATAAATAAAAGATTTAATTGTTATTGATGTGTTACATGACTGATGTATTATGAAATGTTATTATGATTATGATGATGAAGAAGATGTGTTGGGTAGCAATAAGTTGCAGACGACACAGGAGTCACATTTGAAAGTCGACAACAATAGATGTAATTTGATGACAGTGCCCTTTTTTTGGGACCCAAATTGTCGACTCAGGAATGGATAAAATGCTGTTCCTCTACATACTTATATTCCTGTAGTTCTTCTCCGTACACCCTTTATGCAATAAAAGAGACACATCAATAAATGTTTTTTTTATAATAACATCTTTTCGTTTAAATTCTTAATCATTTCCGTGTTTCTATAAATACCCGAAATTCAATAAATTTAACAAATTACGGATAATAATCTTGAAGACCGAATTACGTATTTTTGGGAGATTAGATTTGAAGAAATTCACGTGCATTATTGTGATTGCATATATATTTAAATAGTATAATGATGATGTTGTAGTCATTGGAAGTAGTTTTCTATTAAAAGGAAACACAATTCTTAAACAGAATGAAAGGAAAAAGATATTTGGTTTGGGTTGTTGTTGGTATATTATTGCAGCATTTTTGATAGAAATTCCATGAAAAAATAAACATGTGGGGTCGCAGAGATAGTAAATGAAAGATGAACACGTAGCATTTGATCCTTCTTTTGTGTCAACATCTCTTAGCTGGAGGAGATTTGGTTGGATATGATGCTGATTGCTTCCTCTCAACCCTATCACTTGTTACATCTCAGAATCAGTTACTAATTATTTCTGGAAAAACCATTCAATTGCTTCTTAAACATTAGTGTTTTTTAATTAAAGACGATTAGTTTACCTAATATGGATATTAGCCTAAGATTTATGACATTCTTGATATGGTCAAAGGTACTGGGGTTTGGTGATGCATCGTAATTGCGTCCATTTTGACAAAATGATTGTGTAGTACCAATGAGAGTGCACCTACTAATTGGGAAACATTGTTCGTGTGTTGGATGAAAATGTTTCAAGTACTTATGAGAGTTGCTCTTAGTAGCTTCACATGCAAACTGATATTTTGTATAGATATTTGCTCTTTTCAAAATCTTCGAGTGAACATAATGTATTTCACAATTATAAACACTATTGATACAAATGAAGGTATATTTGTAATTTAGATTTTCTCTATAGTTTTTGTGTGTTTTTTTCTCTTTTGTACCATTAAAATATACGGAAACACATTAATAATTAATGTTTTAAAATATATTAAAAACAACTTTAATATATCAACACTAGTATGTTTTTAGTGTTCAACAAAAAATAATATTATAAAATTTAATAATAGAAAATCCGAACTCGTTTTTCTGATTTAAGTCTTTTCTCATTATATGTTTTTGATAGGCAGGAATTTAGAGAGAAAGTAAGCAAAAGGAAAAGAAAAGTATATAAAACTAAGGTTGTTTGATTTAATTAAAATAAAATATATTTTTTAAGAATGAATCATTTTATAATATTGATATTATTTTTATAAATATTTTTATTTATTATTAATAGTATATTGTACTAATTTATTATTTATAACAGTAAAAACCTAAAAAAATAATCTTATTCATATTCCTATCAATTATGAATTTTTATAGTTAACTATGCTATAACTCAAAAGAACTTTTTACATTTTAAGTGATATGATTGGACTCAAATTGATCTTTTGAAAATTAAATACCTCTATAGTTTGAGTTCCTGATTAAAAATTTAATGTAAAATAGATAGTTGAAATATTTGCATATAAGATTTTTTGTATGAAGTATAAAAAAAGTTTGTATTTACATATAAGATATTCATAAAAGGTTTTATATATAAGTAAATAAAAATTTCAAGAACTTACATCACGGCACACTCATCATTCAATATCCATTTGAAGATTTATTGATTGTGTTATACTATATCAAATAAGTCATTTTTATTTAATTTAACGTAATTCCACACTCAATTAAAAGCTTATGCAATCTCAATTGCTTTTCTTGTCTTTTTTACTTATGGGATAAAAATATTATGATTTTTATTTTATTTTTCTCATTTTTCATTCTTTAATATTATTAAGTATAAATTATTGATTAATGTATTTTTTTTAAAAGAATCAATAATTCACACCGGAGCATGTCAAAAATAAGAATTATAGTATAATTTTCTTTCTTTTATTTTTTCCTTACCTAAGTGTTACTCAGAAGGTTGAGAGTTCACTCATTATAATGATTTTGATGTTTCACTTATAAAGTTTAAATGTGTGATGTGTAACAGTGAATTTGGTATGCACTTCATCTATTCAATATTGGCATGTGCTTAATGTCATAAGACATTTTTTAAACTTGTGTGGACCCATCTAATTTTCAAAAATTTATTGTATGATCAGACATAATGTGTTTCCAGCCACTCTCCCTAAAACATGTAATCACATTTTTGAAATATATAAAATAAAAATTAAACATGTGACTGTAAAAACATTTAATAGTTTCTCCTACTTTTTAGCTTCATGGATTGCAACAGAGGGCCAAGCTTTAATCCAAAACAATATCAGTATAAAATAATTTTATAACAATTTATGCATCTTCTTTCACTTTCTTTTACCGGAGAGATACAAAATTAATGAAGATCTGAACCTAACCACATAAGGTATTGACACCACTCTCAACCCAAAACCTTAAGGAAATGGATTTATGAGTCTTTATTCTTATATAGTGCTTTACTTTCTCATTTCTAACCAATGTAAAACTTAAACTCATACTTGAATTCCTAATAATTCTTAACAATACTGTGTATCTTTTGCAACCTCAGCTAATGCACAAATAGCACATTTCTCGTTAGAATCTTGAATTACATTTCAAAGCTACTAGATACTGCAAATCTATGTTTATTGTTTTTCTTGGGACTCAAGAATCTAGGACCATGTCATGTCCTGGAACCCAAATAATCATAGTCATCATAGAAATTTAGTTGTCTGTCTCCTAATAATATAATGTCTTTGGGTGAGATCCTTGAGAGGATAAGGTAGAAGTGATAAGATGTAACCTACAATAATGCTATCCTATCCAAAGAACTTTGGCATATAATCAAATTGTAATGATTTATAATTTTCTTCAGCAGTTTCCCACATTATATCCCAATCAACCTAAGAAAATTAAGAAAAGAAATAGTAACATTATTTGTTTGTGTAGGAAATTAACGAGAATCTGATACTGTGAAATATTTTTAAAACAATACAGCATCCAAAGGTTGACAGCAGAAGAAAAATGTACGCGACTTCATTCGAAGTCAAGATTCAAAAGAAATAAATTTGGCAGAATCATGGATAAGTTTTTATTCCCCTAAGCATGGTGCCAAAAGTTCAATCACTAATCTGAAATTTTGCTGAGCTCATATATATGCTGAGGTTGACCATGAATAATGCTCTACTTTTCAGATCTTCTGAATATAATAACATCACAAAGAATAATGTCATCATAACTCTTAAGCATTAGGCAAAAAAAAAAAAAAAAAATTCATCATCAGATAATCAATAAATAAGAAACTTTTGAGGACCCGTATTTGGTTACAAAGTACGTGAAGTATCACATTCTCTTAGGATGCATGTTGAAGACAAAATCAGAGGTCATTTGATCAACCCCATTCAATTATGTGGTTATTTGATTCTATCACATGTTTATTTTTATAGTGATTAGAAATTTCACATCAATTAGAAAGAATAAGACGCATTTATAATATATGTGTGAATATAAAACTCATTTTATCAATTAATTTTATAGAATTGAATTAAATTTAAAATTTAATTTTTTTAATAATAAAATTATTTAAAGTTTATCTTTACCGTATATAAAATGGTAGTAATTCATCTTAAAATAATTGTTATATTTAAATTCCACTTCTTAGAAGTAGTGTTGTTCATCATTATGAAAATCAAGAGATTCTTTCTGAGGATTCAATTCTAGTTGTTTACATTCACTGCAAAAGGTTTAAAGATTAAATTTTTTTCAAGTTAACACAGATGAAACTTCTATAGCAACTTCTTTAATTATAAGTTTTAATTTATAGTTACAATGGTTGTATTATTTTTTAACAAATCATAAACAATCCTATTTGATCAGTCAGTCATTGTTATAGGTAATAAAACCCTATTTTTAATATTTTATGTAACAATATATCTAAAACTTGAAGGTGATCCATGCATATTATTTATGTATGTACAATTAGACATCTAAGGATAATAACTCTAATCTAGTAATGCATTTTTTTCCAATTTCAAAAGAGTGCATGATAAAATACAACTGAGTGATGAACTATTAACTATTTTGTAAACTGTGTATGAAAATTTTCAATAAAATGATTAAATTGATAAATTTAATATTTATAAAAAGATTTTGAAAGTGAATGTTATTGATTTGAGAGCTGCCAGCCTGCAATGATTGAGAAAAGGTCTGCAAGCTACAAGAAAAAAAAAAGTGAGGCTTGAATTAAGATTGACATTCTTTAACTTCTTCGACCTACTAAATTAGGATATTACTTTCAACACCCTATCAAATTTCTGTCTCACCCTATAAAAAAAGTTACGGACAGGGAAGAGTGGTTGCTTTCCGGAAAAGAATTTTCAAAAGTTCAGGAAAGTAAATTTCGAAAGTGAGAGTTTAGGAAAAAAAATGATAGGTGTAGGAAGCAATACCTGATAGATGTAGGAAGCAATACCCACTAAATTATTGGGTTACCTCCACTCGTTTCAGAATGGGCTTTTCCAAAATTTATGACTTTTTCTTCCTGCATACACATAATTTGTACCTGAACTCTCAATTTTGAAAATAATCATCATATCTTTACAAAGGATATGATGATAAACCTTTTTGACACAATTTGGAACACTACTATTATTTGATTAATCCATAATCATTTTCACGAGGTCTCTCGGCCCATATTATTATATAAAGATTCCCATTAATTCTCCTAAAACTAGCACGACCTTTTTAAGCCTCTATTTCGGTATTATATCCTTGTTGTTTACATACAATGCTAATGTAATGCAACACAGGATAAACTAGCAAAACACTTAATGCTTCCTTCATATGCAAAGTTGTGCATGCTACGAATATTACAACAAGTACATAAGAGTTGTATAAATGTCAATATGATGCCCACCAAAACTTCATGTAATATCTACACGTTTAATTTTGATCCCCATGGGCGCAAAAAGACCGTAATCCTATTCTTCCAAACACTTGTATTAACAAGTACAGCGAGAAAATAGTCAAAACCTGTTGAATGATATATAAAGATCCTCTTTAACTCTTTGGCCTCCACATCTGCTGGCCTTTATTCACCGGTACATGCCCATTTGAAGATGCAATGTTGAAGTTGGTTCCTCTAGGCTTCTTAGTTCCTCTAGGGTTCTGTATATGCCCATTTGAAGATGAACTGCTCATACTTGCTCCTCTAGGCATCTGTATATGACCGTTTGAAGGTGGAATGTTGAAGCTTGTTCCTCTAGGCATTGGTATATGCCCATAAGAAGATGGAATGTTGAAGCTTGTTCCTCTAGGCATCTGTGTATACCCATTTGAAGATGGAATGCTAAAGTTTGTTCCTCTAGGCATCTGCATATGTCCATTTGAAGCTGAACTGTTGGAGCTTGTTCCTGGACTGCCATATTGAAAATGATGTTGTGACTGCGGTGGAGGGCGCATCACTCTCTGTACTTTTGGCTGAGTTGGGTGAAAGTAACTTCCGTTGTAATTTTGGATACCTGTGATAGATTTTACTACATGTGGTGGTGCTAACATGGTCAAAAGTGAATTTAAATTATGATTGTTCGAAGAAAGAAAGGAGTATGATTTTGAAAAGGCCTCGCTTATCTTCTTCAGTTGTCCTGCACTGACAGATCTTGCAGTATTTTGCGGCTGCTCAAAGGGATCCTCAACCTAATCAATCAAAATTCGGATACAAATATCAGAACAGAGCAAAAGAAAATATGCACAGTAGAATCTAGCATTTGCCACCACAGCATTGTCATGGGAATAAACAAACACAGGCTATCCCCAAAATGAAACCATAATGTCTCCAAAAAGTAGAAATGAACATATGCAGAGAATTACAAATATAGAGTAAGTCTTGGGTAACCAAATCGTGTTGTTCTCTATCTGCTCCCATTGTCCAGTGTACGGGCAAATTCCCAAATTCGAGGCCCATGAATCCATCTGAGCATACTGCACGAACATACAACATGGTGTAATAATTGTTTAGTGTAAATAATGCTAGAGGGCAGTGCTATAGATTCAGAAAATTCACTGCCAGAGAACCTCAACAACAGATGCTACAAAATCTCATGTTATCATTAAAAATACATCATATGCATCGCTACAACATTCTCGCTGGTATTATTCGGGGAGAAGAGGGTACAATTTTAAAAGAGAAATTGCACTTGGACAACAACAAATTACATAACTAAGTGAGAGAATTATGAAATATAATAAATGTCTGAAAGAAATAAACAAAAAACGTTGTGTAAAATGTTGCATCACAGCTTAAAAGTGTATGATCTGCACACAAAAATACCAGATACTCAACACAGCATAAAACATGTTATACCAATGCAAAAAAGTAAAAAATCAACTAAAGAAATATTTACCTTTCGTAAGAATTCAACAAAAAGATCAGGCACGGATTTTTTGTTAATTGACCTTGCCTTGTTTGATATGTGCTCGTTTATACTAGCATTACATGTTTCTGCAATATGATTCTCGGCATCAGCTCTAACCCCTGAATAAATTACAACAAGGTAAAGATTACACAACTCTTTTATACAAGTTAACTGAAAATTCTAATTCCAGTGTATAATATACAAGTAAATTGACAAATCTAGACCCATGAAGCATTTTCAACACTCCAAACTCATAAATTCAAACAAAAAAGCAAAAGGTTGCTGTCTGGGAATCATGTTGAACGAGTGTTTTGTACTTATTATAGGTTGAGAAAAAAATAGTTACTAAACAATCTGTACAGAACTATTTCAAAAATGTTCAGTTATTGATCTACACATGTAAATCATTTGAAAAACCTGGTTCTCAACTGAATTGTTTTATTCAGTTTTAGTTTTAAACCGGTTCTGAACCAAACGGGTTTTAGAACCAGTTTTAAAAACTGAACTAGTTTTCTTTTCTAATGGATAATCACTAACTGCAGAAAAGATAACATGACTGCGAAGGCCTAAAGTTGAATGCTCTCGCTTCTGGATAACTATACAAGGTTCAATGTTTATCTGAAAATTAAAAACTTACACAGCAGAAAATGTTAGTTGTCCCCATAAAAGTTATATCCAATCTGCTAACCCACAAGGAGGCCCGTTTTTATAATCCACGCTAGTTGAAAACCAAGCAGCACCAGCTCGTAGGAGCACCTCAAATTGACATTTTTATTTAGTATACAACATTGTAGTCAAAGTTAAGTCCTGATTTAATTAAGGACAACCAGCTACACTTAGTCATTTAGCTAGCTTATATATTTAGTTAAATTTAGTTCCATGATTGAATGAGATCATATTTATTGCACATGAATAAAGTTTTTTTTTTTAAATTCACACAAAAAAATCAATATAACACCTTCTGTAACAGCTTTGCAAATTTAAGGATAATAAATGACGAAAAGATAAACATGAGTCTAAAGTCAACACTCCTAGACAACTTAAAATTAGCCCAATAAAAACAAAAAGGCTATATCCATGTGACAATAAGCACAACCTATACAGCTTAAAAATACTTGGCCAGTAAATAGAACTGTGAGCATAGATGGGTGATTCTTCCGTAGATGGGAAAATTTAGCATAAAAATGGGTAAATACTTTGTGGGGATAAGCAAAATATACAATGTCTGAGAAAAAAAAAAGCTTTGTTTTCAGTAGTATTAATCCTGTTTAAATAAACAGTTGGGATAAAATTGGACTGGTTTCAAAAAAACAGTTCAGTTAATTTTTTTATAAGAGGTTTTGTTTTAAACCAATTCAGTTTCAAAATGCTTCAGTTCCAACCGGTTACTTTAAGCACCCCTAACTTATACCTCAAGCTGTATAGACAAAGTAGCACAGCCATGAGGGAGAGCAAAAGGAAAGGATAACCAAAGAGAGTGAATAATATAGCTTTCTATGAATAGGTTTAGCTTCTACATAGCTCACCTCAATATCTCAATTTCTAGAATAGTGACATTTCATTTCATGCTCAAACAAAAGATAAAATGTACCTTTAAGATCATCAGCCATGTTGCCAGGGTATATATATTTGAGTGGTGGTAAGATTGCAGGAACACATGTCTGAAAAAGAAGGCAAATATTAGGTCCATCAGATCTACAATTGTATGTAACCTTACTTTCACTGCTTTTCCTCCTTCCAAATGTGTATAAGAAATTAGGGAAAAAATTATCATTTCCAATAGAAATCTTTGCTAACAGTGAATAAAGTGAAAATAGGGTGGCCCGTCTGTAAGTATTATGAAAGCAGGAAACAGAAACGTGAAACATTTTCTCAAACCAAATAAGCCCAGGCTAATGTCAAATGTTCAAACTGAAATGAGCACCATGTAAATTTTTGGGTTAATTACTTATTTTGGTCCCATTATTTATTTCTTTTGTTCAATTTGGTACCACTAATAATAATAAAAGGTTCAATGAAGTCCTCAAAATTTCAAAAAATGAAAAATATAACCCTTTCAAGGTTCAATCAGTTCCTTACCTTTTAAAAACTCAACAATGTGACTCTTTCATTGGTTGAAATGGATGTCGTTAGTTTTATATATTGTCACTAAGCATTGCTTATACAAATTGATAGTGCATAAATTAAAATGGTTAACATTTGTTTGTTTACGATTTTACTGATAATTGGATGGAAAGTGGTTACATTATTGCGATTTTAAAAATTGACAGTTTATTAGAACTTTTATTAAAGTGAGACCCAACGGAATAAAATAAATAATGGAAAAAAAAGGGGGAAGTCTAATATTTTCCACAAGATAATAATTAGCAGCATCCCCTCATCCCACCTCCAAATAAAAGAAGGAAAAAATAACACCACAAAAGAATTATGAAAAAGAAGAAATACCTGAAAATGAAATATGACAAGTAGACTTAGGGAATAGGAGTTGAAAGTTCCAGTTTTAGAGTTATTGATTTTGTGTGCTTTGGCCCATTCCTTGACCTACGCAAACCAGAAAGAATGAAACAAACACAAGCACATCCAAGCACAACAACCTTTCTCTAGACTCAAGAATGTACCAGTAAAACCATATCATGAAAGCGGCCATCTATCTTGTTCATCCAAAGCAAAATCTTGGATTTCATTTGGCCTGGCAAGTTATTAATTGAAATGTCACAAGATATACCCTGACGGTTGCTTTTAAATTTTAAAATGGGAACTCGTGCATTGGGGATGAACTGCAAGTGGCTCCCTACACCTGTAAATTTATGTTATTACAGAATGCACAAATTAAACATACTCACAAATTTCTTAAAATTTGAAAGTAAAAGGAAAGCTATCACGAGTTTAATAAGCACTACTAATTGAACTGCTAACACTAATTGAACTCCTGATTGATTGGTTCAACAAGTAAATACACGGTTTTACAGCATATGTGAAATTATCATGCTATCTGGCATGACTCAATCTTAAATTTAAAATGGATAATATAGAACAACTCAACCATATAAGAGCATTCACCCAGTTTTTCTCCAGTCACTGAAGCATAACTTTGTATGGATTTAAAGCAAGTCAACAGAAAAGGCATAGCCATCATACCAATCCAGTAAAATTTTTGAACAGAAATCACCTCCTCGTATCATAATCTTTAACAGGAGTCATGTAAATACATTACCCTACCCATTTCAATTGTATTTCTAAAGTTTCTTGTAAATAACAATTCCAGGTGGCATCATGATATTTGTACCCTGTACAAGCCACTAATGAGTGCTCCCTAAAATAAACAAATAATATATTTACAGTAACCTAGTTGTTAGATATCTTAGTATTAGTAAATTTAGGAGAGTACACACATGAATACTCATATGATGAATATACAGTGGTTTGTATCCATCACAGCAATTTCTGGCATCTCATTGCTTATTGCATCTCACTTAAATGGGAAAAAAAAAAACTAAGCTATGCATTCTATTGTTCTAACTATGTGAAGATAAAGAGACAAAAATTGACAAATTGACCGAGAAATAAATCTGTTATATATAAAAAATATACACACATTTTTATACTAACTTATAAGTGACAAGCTTCAAAGCATAAGAACTTTACCTTTCATTCTCAAAGCTTTTAAAACTTCCCCCAATAAATTTTGTTTTTGTTTTTTCCCAGCAGATGAAATATGCAAACCATTTGATAGCTCAATTGAAATATCCAAGTCACCCCATCGGGTGAAGAGATTAGATACAAATGACCCAAATGGCTCAACAGTTGCTCCTGTTCCAAAAGTGAAGTACAACTTTAAATACTTGGATTTCAAAAACGGAATGAATTAAAAAAATTATATCTATAAGGTATAGAAGTCTAAGTCATCTGATGACATGACTTCGTATAGAGCAGAAAATATCATAGTATGTCCTTTGACCTCATCCGTGATACTCAAGGTGAACAACAGAAATTAAATGATGCAAAAGTTATGCATAAAGAATAATTAAATTCATCTTATTTTATTGGAGAAACATTCGTGCTCGTTGAAAGCTTGCCCCACAAATTGGCATCTTTTACTTTTCCCCTCTTTGAAGAGGAGGTAAAAACCAATTTAGCACAATCATGTAACTCTAATACTGATAGAACTGTAAGATAGATTGAAACGTGACTAAATACAGTACTATATCATAAAAGTAACAACAAACATGGATGATGTGTTTGAAGAGCAAGGCAAATCATTAAGAGCAGAAAATTTGTTTCTTTTTACCATTAATAAATGAAAAGATTAATGACTCAATCCATTTAAATTTGAAAAACTTTTCTCTATAAGATCTGGTGCTAAAAGGTTTGGCACACTAATCAAGAAAGATCTGGAATTAAATATTGGTTAAGGGCATTTAAGAAAAAACGAAACTTGTGGATGCGGTACATTATATATACATTATATATACAACACGAAAAAATAGAGATTTCAAAAATTTGGGAGTCCCGTGACATTCCCTACAACATACTGGTGTAGATCTACCCAGTTTCTGGTATGTAGCAGAGATATACAGAACATATTCTTCAATCACAAGTGTAAAACAAAAACAGAATACATGTATAGGAAGAATTACTGCTAACCAAAACAACTAGAACAATGAAATCAGCCCCTTCCTGGAGCTTCATCCACCATATACAAAAATCATGCCTTTAGATGGTCTACAACATGCAACATTACAATAAGTGATATCCACTTCAAGCTGGCAAACATGTTCACGTGTATAAATTGTAATTTAGTGAAGAAAAATCCTTATTAACACTAGTGATAAAAGGGGGAGGGGATTGAGAGCAGAAACAAAACTTCTAGAAAGTTCACCTCTCAAGCTTTCCACAGATTCAACAATGCTTCTTAAATCGTTAATAATTGAAAATCGTATCTGCCAATCTTCTTGTAATGGTGTGACCACCTGAAGTATATCATTTAAAGCAGTATCCAACATACTATGCGTACTCATTCTTGCCCCTCAAAAGATCAGAGTAGCAGTCGACAATGAGACAGTCTGCAATAATGGTTTGCAACACCAAATGGAAAAATATGAAGGCAAGAGGATCACAATCTACAAGCATTTCAAAAGCCTTGGAAAAGTATCCCAGACCAGATATAGTTGTTAAAAAATTGAATTATGTGATCTATCTAACACTTAGTTATTATACATAGACACGAGTCCTATAACAAGTATATATGTAAAGTGAAAACTTAAGAAGTCTAGATACAATAGAGATATGGGGTTATGTAAAATTTAAAAACAAAAAGGTCAAGATGCGACAAAGCTAAGATGCATTAACAAGAACCAACTTTGCACAACTTGAAAACTAACAGAGTAGTAAGAACCAATAGCAAATTGGTGAACACTGACCCAGGAAATGAAAGAAGAGCTAGAACCACCAGCGACTCTAGCAAATGCAGGTGGCTGCTCAGTGCAGATTGTTCACAAATTCGGAGGCGGGGCAGTGGATTGGGGGTGTCTATGTGGATTATTAGAGTGTAAAGGAGAATTTAAAAGATAATTTTTGCAGTGACCACCGATAAATTTTGCAGCATGATTTGAATGCATCTATTTGAGTTTGTGTTTATTTGAAATGGATCTCTGTTGTGGCATTTAAAATAAAAAAACATATATGTATCAAGAGAAGATATGAGATGATACCAATACCAAATACATGTTGGACAACAATAGTGTAGAATTTATAGAGTATCATAAAATGCAAACATGGTAAAATACCAAGCCATCAACTTAAACAGGCTGATTATTAGACAGATAAGAAATTAAATAAATTTTCTTTAATTGATAAAGGCTGATTACTAGACGGAAGTAAATATTTTTTCATAGTTGATGGTTCATAAATTTCCTTAAGACCAAATCTTGTTGGTTTCCTCTCACAATGCTAACACCTGAAGCTACCCAACAATAGGAAATTAAAGAAAAACACAATTCAAATTCATATGTCCTTTTGGTCTTGTTTAGTGCCCTAGGTCAAGCATCAGAGACAATTAACAACTCAGAAATACGCTAATCATGCCTGACTTATCCAATACAACGTCACAGAAGCGCAATCCAACTCAAATCCATACCGAGCAGAAAAGCAATAACAGAAATCTCAAAGAATTCATTCACATCTATCCATTACCCTATTCAAGTACCTAAATTCATGACCCAATAGAAAGCAACAATGGTAGAAGCAATCAAGACGACTGAAGAGAGAAACAAAACAAAACAACCATGAATGTATAAAGAGATAAAGAAACGCACAAGAAAAAAAAATCAGATTTGAGGAAGCTGTACAAGAGAAATGAAGGGTCATTGATGAAACTTACGTTGGCATTGTTTATTGTGTGAGAAAGGAGGAAACTTGGCAGTGAGTTGAAGTAGCAGTGAGCAAACTTAAGAAGAGGGGTTTTCCACTTTGAAAAAATGCAACTTTTTTAAGACAGAACTTTTCTACGATAGAACCTTTTCTTTGAGATAATTATTGTTCCCAAATTATTCAAATATAAACCTAGCCAGATGAATATCTGTTTCAATGAAAAAGTAAAATTATAAATAAATCCCTAAGTCTGTAAATAATCTTATTTTGCATCACAAAAATAAGGGTTAAATATGTTTTTGGTCCCTTAACTTTCAGTGAATTTTGAAATTAGTCCATCTTGAAACTTTGGACCAATTTAGTCCTTCATCTTTCGGAATACGTGGATTTAGTCCTTTTAATCAAATTTTGTTAGGTTTATTTGATATTTCGTACGCATTTTAGGATTGTATTTAAGTTGTTTATACTGTTTGACACATTTTTGCTTTAATGTTAAGTCAAATACTATTATGAAACGCGCTTGAAATGTCAAATAAACTTTACAAAATTTGATTAAAAGAACTAAATCCACGTATTTCAAAAGATGATGGACTAAATTAATTCAAAGTTTCAAAATAAACTAATTCCAAAATTAACTGAAAGTTAAGTATTCAACCCCAAAAATAATTAGTTAATCTCAAATTTCACAAGACAAAGACCGTTCATTGAATAATTTAACAAAAAGAAGTTTTGCAGTTAGAATTAATAACTTCTCGCATTACCTTTGTATTATAAGCGGATTGATAATTTCTACCTTATAAATTAAGAGATGAAAAATTTAAAGTTTACAATGAGTTGAATAAAATTAATAAAATTTTAAATTATAAATATTTGGACTAAATTACAATATTTTTTATGATTTATTTAATTTAGTATCTTATTTTCTATAATAAGAATTTGGTGATTTATGTTTTTCAAAGGTTCATCTCCCTCTCCATTCTTTGCTACTCATGTATACTTCTTTTCACCACTTCCACCCAACCATCTCTTCTTTTTCTCTTCTTCCTATCTTGTAGTCACATCCATTTTCAACCTCCTTATTTCAATCAATAACATAAGAAAACACCTAAAACAATCAAAACAAAAGGAAAAATAAATTATGTTTGGAATTAGAGTCAAAGGTTCACTTAAATGATCTCTTTAAACGATTTCTTGATCCTCTCATCCATATTTAGGAAGTCTAATCGTGGACCAATGAAAGATACATGTTAAAGATATCTATTGTTAAATTTCGTTTAAGATCTACCGGTCAAAACAATTAATGTTACAATGAATGTTCCACCAACTATATTTGTAATATGTATTTATATTATTTTTCATGGATTTTTTATCAAGAAGAGTCCAATTCCTTTAAAACATGTTTATTGAATTGTTTAGACTAATTGAGTGTTTTACCAATTTCCAAAACAATTGATAAATCTCATTTTAAACTGAGTGGTCGGATGTCTTGTACTCTATCGATACATATGGTACAAACTATATTCCTTAAAATAATATAAAAATTCTCAATTTTATATTTTCTAAAATTTTGTCAAAAATAATAATGAGAAGAATTTTTATTTATTTTTTACTCCAGATAAACGACACTAAGTAGAGACCATATTTAAAGAAATTTTTTACTTGGAATAGTTGGTGGAGAGAGGCGGCAGAAGAAGAGATCGGATTAATTTGAGTTACATAATTCATAAACTATTAAAACACGAATTAATATAATTGTTATGGGTGTAAAATTTAGCAGGAAAATGATAGTTTGAAAAAAAAAATTTGCTTCACAACAAATTTTGATAATACAATAATATATATTGATAATTTAAATTAAAATTATATAATCTAAATATTAATATTTTGATTTCTTTCGTATGGACACTCCAATTAATAAATTCACGATATTCAGTTTATGTTCGGATATGCTATTTGTCCCTTTTTTTTTCTCTTTAATAATAATTTTTTTATATGTATTGACATTTAAAAGAAAAAGAAAAATAAATATATTTCTTTAGGAGAAGTAAAATAAGTGGTTTCAAATGTAAAAAACTAAAACGCTAGATTCATATAATTTCAGATGAATAATTATAATTTTATTGAAAAATAATATTTAATTTTGTAATTTTTGAACATGGAAAGTCAGTGACAGTTTCCTAAATTTTTTAATTTATACTAATATAAACATAGGCGCTATCGCACTATGTATGATTTTTTAAATATGTGATATTATATTAGTAGGTAATGATATTCTAATGTTATTAAGTTAATATATAAAATTAAATTATATTTATTAAAAATAAAATTAAATATAATCGTTGATAAATAAAGAAGAAGAAAATAAACAAAGATAGACGATTTTATAAAAGATTTGTAAAAATAACGGTCAATTTTTAAAAATAATAAATAATTATATTTTAAAAGGTAAAATTGGTATTTTGGAATGTAGACACAAAAGAGGAAATTATTTTTATATATTGTTATAGATGACTCCTATTTGTTTACTTTCATATTTTACTCTCTAATATGATTTAGTGTGTGTCATTAATCTTTTCAAGATACAAAATAATGGTATATTAATCAATGATCCACATTAAATTATGTTAGGAAGTAAAAGATAAGAATCAAAACATAAGAATCATAATATTATTATCCTAACTTTAAATAGCTAAAATCCATTTTCTTATTACATGCATTATATAAATTAAATTGACAAACTATATGTATTCATTTTACATGTATGAAAACATAAAAGTTATACATTATACATTTAATATACTTGTATTATCGTATAACTTTTTTAATTGGTATCAAAGACAACATACTAAAAAATATCAACCATATGTTTTATATTTGTATATTATGATTTAAAAACTTATAAAGGACTCGTAGTTGATTTTTTTTTCTTTTGCTTACTATAATTTATAGTAAATTAAGAGTTGTGATCATATGTTCATTTTGTTTTTCTTGTTCTTGACACTACAGATTGAACAATAAATTTATTTCATTATTCTCTTAAATTATTATTTATGTTTTTATTCTACTCTTATGCTAATTTCTCACTTTTTTTTTCATTACTTTTGTAAATTATATTTGTACTGATATAGTATATCAAAAGATAATAACAATATATTAAAATCAATGTAATAATAATAATAATAATAATATAAATTATGAGAAGTAATTACATTCTTATAATTTGGATGCATTTTGAGTTTGAAGTATCTTCTCAATGATATAATGCTTAAAAGATTTTTTTTCATGCATATATATATATATATATATATATATATATATATATATATATATATATATTAATTATATAATGCTTAAAATGTTTTTATTTCATGCATATTAATATTTTGGAGTTGTAAAGTCAAACGTCCACTTAAACAATCTCTTAATCTTCTCATTTATATTAGAATAGTCTAATGTTACCTACTAAAGATATCTAATGCTAAATTTTGTTTAAGATCTATCGGTCAAAACAATTAATGTTACAATAAATGTATAGTTAATGTTTCGACAACTATATTTTTAATATATATTTATATTATTTTTCATGGACTTTTGATCAGGAAGAGTCTAATTCCTTTAAAATATGTTTATTGAATTATTTGGACTACTTAAGTGATTTACCGATTTCAAAAATAACCGATGGACCTTCCTTTAAACCGAGTGGTCGGATGTTTTAGACTCTATCTATACATATAGTACAAACTATATTACTTAAAATAATATAACAATTCTATTTGTTTTTTTACTCGAGATAAACAACATTAAGTTGAGACCATATTCAAAGAAATTTTTTACTTGGAACATTTGATGGAGAGGCAGAAAAAGAAGAGATCGGGTTAAGTTGAGTTACATAATTCATAAACTATTAAAACACGAATTAATATAATTGTTATTGGTGTAAAATTTAGCAGGAAAATGATAGTTTGAAAAAAAAAATCTGCTTCACAACGAGTTTTGATAATACAATAATATATATTAATAATTAAAATTAAAATTATATAATTTAAATATTAATATTTTGATTTTTTTTTGGGTATGGACACTCAAATTAATAAATTCACGATATTCAGCTTATGTTGGGATATGCTATATTTCCCTTTTTTTTTTTTTTTTTTTTAATAATATTTTTTTTTTTATGTTTTGACTTTTAAAAAAAAAAGAAAAATAAATATATTTCTTTAGGAGAAGTAAAATAAGTGGTTTCAAATGTCAAAAACTAAAACGCTAGATTCATATAATTTCAGATGAATAATTTATAATTTTATTGAAAAATAATATTTAATTTTGTAATTTTTGAGCATAGAAAGTCGGTGACAGTTTCCTAAATTTTTTAATTTATATTTGAAAAATAGACTGCTATATAAATTAATGGATTTAGATTCACATTGACGTCGAGAATATATATATATATAATTTAGATTCACATTGACGTCGAGAATATATATATATATATATATATATATATATATATATATATATATATATATATATATATATTGATTTATAAAGTATTTATTAACTTTAAATAGCTAAAATCCATTTTCTTATGACATACATTATATAAATTAAATTGACAAACTATATTTATTTATTTTACATGTATAAAAAACATAAAAGTTATACGTTATACATCTAATATACTTGTATTATCGTATAGCTTTTTTAATTAGTATTAGAGACAGCATATTATAAAAAATATCAACCATATGTTTTTTGTTTGTATATTATAATTTAAAAACTTATAAAGGACTCGTAGTTGATTCTTTTTTTTCTTTTGCTTACTATAATTTATAGTAAATTAAGAGTTGTGATCATATGTTCATTTTTTGTCTTGTTCTTGACACTAAAAATTGAACAATAAAATTTATTTTATTATTCTCTTAAATTATTATTTATGTTTTTTCTTTTGCTTACTATAATTTATAGTAAATTAAGAGTTGTGATCATATGTTCATTTTTTTTTCTTGTTCTTGACACTAAAAATTGAACAATAAATTTATTTTATTATTCTCTTAAATTATTATTTATGTTTTTATTCTAGTTTCATGCTAATTTCTCACTTTTTCTGGCATTACTTTTGTAAATTATATTTGTACTGATATAGTATATTAAAAGATGATAACAATATATTAAAATCAATATAATAATAATAATAATAATATAAATTATGAGAAGTAATTACATTCTTATAATTTGGATGCATTTTGAGTTTGAAGTGTCTTCTCAATGATATAATGCTTAAAAGATTTTTTTTCATGCATATTATATTTTTTTAATTATATAATGCTTAAAAGATTTTTATTTCATGCATATTAATAGTTTGTAACTGTACAATTCAAAATTTAGAACGTTGTACAATTTAAAATATAATTTCAAACGCCACAATTATTATTTTGAATCCAGAAATTTCTAATTCTATTTAGAAGTTTCGGATCACACGACATAGAAAAAATCACTTTTCTTTTAGGATTGTATAATATGCCTGTTAGTAGTAAAAATGTGTTTTTGCAATGATAGTTATGTTAGAAAGTAGCACAGACTTTCCATCTTTGGTGCATGAATTTGTTTATATTTATTCATTAGAATCAGTGTACATCTTTAGGAAACATCAAACATTTCATCCACAAATAATTACCTATACTATATTACTTTAACAAATGAATATTCTACATTCACTTGGATTAATCTACTAAAAAGTAAATTTGAAACTTTGACCATTTTTCAACAATTCAAATTCATGGCAAAATTACAATTTATCACCAAACTTAAAAACAACACTTCGGCATTAGTTACTCTTCCTCCAAACAAAACAAATATTGGAACAAGTGGACTTTTAGAGTAAAAGAAAGTGCAGATGACTATTAACAAGTATAAAACTAAACTTTTAGCAAAAAGGTTTTCATCAACAACACGGTTATCTCGTTATAAATCAGTCACAATCAAGATTATAATTACTCTTGCCATCACTAACAAGTGGGATCTTTCACACCTAGATGTCAACAATACATTCTTAAATGATCTTCTTGATGAATCCTTGAGTAATAGGGGACTTGTGCCTCTATATTTTAAACAAATAAAATAAAAGGTGGATAGAATAGAAATTAAATAGGAGACAATTGTGTGCAGTTGCTTTTAAATTTCAACTTTAAATGTAGTTCATGTGGTATTTTTATTACATGTAATTAAAACAATACTAAATTAATTTCTAGTATTAATTAAGGAACAAAATAATTCAAAAATGTAGAGACAAAAGTGGGTAAACTCATACTAGTTATAGATTGTTGATTTCGAATTCTATAACTTTTTTTTGGTTGATTTGTATCCCCACTAGCTTGGTTCCAAATGGGACTTTCAACAAATGAGATACAAACAGACGGAAAATTGTTATAAAGACTAACACCAAATGTGCTTATAATCATGGAAAAATAAAAATATATATATTTAAGCTACGTAGAGCTTTGGAATATACAAATAAATTGAATTTTAAAAATAAGTTAGATGATGCACCTGACCTATCCAGCTTTAGGGATCTCAAGAACAGTAGTATCGATAAATAAACGCTAACCACCTCTTGAGGTTTGTAAGGAAGTGCATGCACCTGCATCTTCTGGCACTTAGTAGTACTTGCACTTGCATCTTCCAGCACCTCTCCAATACCAATTTTTCCCATGCTCTGTTGATAACTTCCAGTTGCAAGGTCAAAGAAAAGTCATGCAATTTACCCTATTTGGCTTCAAGAGCGTAGTAAGTGCTTCTCACCAACCAATACCATAGTACTTGCATGAGGCCCCTCCTCTGTGTCTCGCAACATCACGTGCCAGCCTATTGCCTTGCCAATCTCTTGAAGTTCATCCATAATTTCAAGAGAATCACGGATGTATACATGTCCACCAGGTCTTAGTATCCGATCCATCTCAAGCATAATGGATGAGACATTGCATCTGAGAGAGAGAAATGCATTTGATAGCAGACATCAAACATGTTTGGTGTTTGCAATAAGCAGTTAAGAACTGAGAGAGTCATGGTGCATGCTCTGAATGATTAATGAAATATTAAAGCAGTTGCAAGTTTGCCCTTAAATTTTGTATCATGTATTTCCTAATTAATGTATTGATTTGATATTGTAATGAATAGGTTCAAAATTAGATTTGGATAAAATCTTAAATTATGATCAAATCATAGGTTATAGGCTTATTTATTGGTTCTTGATTGTGGCAGATTTCCTCCTCTGTTCTAGTAATGCATGCTACGCATGAAATATGAAATGTTTCATCATGCATAAATAAGATGAAAATGCTCAAACCCTGGTGCAATACTCCATTTTTTCCTTTCTACTGATACAAATATAATAATAATTGGCAAGGAAAAGATAAAATGCCCATAATTGGAGAAAATATTACCTTTTCCTCTCAAGAGAAAGGAGGTTGGCAGCATGCAATAAATCATACGTTCTTGGGTAGGTGTCAAATGCCTCGCACCTACATTAAAAATAATGAAAATGTTAATACATGCTGACAAGTTGACAGTAACTTAGAGGATTTGGACAAAAGGAGAATTGTTAGGTACTTGAAATTAAGAAACCACAGCACAAAATTGAGAACACCTGTAACTGATATTATCTTAAATAAGCTTAGTGAAATACCAGTCATGCATAACTCCAATCAATCCACGGTCATATATAACTGGAAGAGTGTTTGGACCACTAACAGGAACAACATTCATAACCCAGCTTTCAAAATTCTGCTCAATCAATGCTGCTGCAAATCTGCAAAACACAGATATATTGAAGATTCTCATAGGGAAAAGTCACAAATGCAAATTTATAACAAGAAAGTAAATAAGAGAAACAATACCCTCCAAAACCTGCTCTCATGTCCATAATATTTCTTAGTCTGATCTTTTTCCAGTGTAAAGCACGAACATAACTTGCTATTATTGCCTTCCAATATGTAGATTCTGCCTTGAATAGCTCAGTTCTGGATGAGAAAACATTTAGCTGTATGCTTTGAAGCCTGTCAGGAAGGGCTTGCAAACGAGCCGGCCATTCAGTGACATTTGCTCCATATCCGTTCTCAGGCAATTCAGAGATGCATGCTTTTAGATCAACATACCTAGATTAATCAATTAATTAACAAAATTGCCAATAATGAGCCATTAAATTTTAATAATAATGCATCAAAAGCTATTATGATACTTCACTCAAACTGATTGATATAACTGGCTAAATGTTTTGTTATCCATAAGCAACATAGGTTCCGAGTGCGTAACTAGAAAAGACATACAGCATTCCAGATAGAAATCCAAAATACACATATAACCAGGGGGCAGCACATCCATATTTACAGAAAAATAACCATTTTTTCATTTATATAGACTACCACGTAATATTCCTTTCGTTTTTCTTATATCATATTGTCTCTCTACTTTTTCCCAAGGTGGGTTGAGTGGAGGACTGAATTGTTTCTAACTTGGCATATGCTTCAGTAATCCACCTATAAATCTTAACTATTAGAAGAAAGTACAGATTAAAATTAGAAATTGATGACATACAAGGCTGCTACTATTATCTATTGATCGTGGTGAGATAGTCCATCGTCATTTTTACAGTTCAGTAGTTCTAATTTAGAATTGAGCTAAAAACTTCATAATATTAATCTAAATGAACATCGTGTCCAACTTTCTTTATGATGGAAAACTTGGTTTAACATTTCAACATTCATGAAGGAACGCAAACCTATGTGTTAGCAAAATGCATCTATTTTCTACTCTAATTTTATCCCAGAAAACTCAATCACGTATAAGAATGACAGTAATAATTTTACACATCATTTTTGGAAATGTACAATCATCAATGTACAGGAAGGCCTGAACACAATACCAAACACTGTCTGGGTCATCACTTGGGTCACACAATGGAGGTGTACTTCCTGCCTCACGGTTTGTATAGCAAATATTGTCAGATGGTTTCTGCCATACTGCAATGTATCCATCTTTTTTCAAAAAATTCCAACAGAGTCGAGTTGTAAGATTAAGCATCACTGGAGATAACCAAATCAAAGGTTACATTCACCACAGGTTTAGACAGCATTCTTGGTAATAAAGAGTTAGATAAACTCCATTTCTAAAAAGCTTCAGAAAATTTAGCTATACCTTCCCATTGTTCTTCTAAAATTTCTTCATGCTTATAAACTGGCTGGGCAGCCCATACAAAGTATCCTCCTGCTCTTAGCATTCTATTAACTTCAAGCAGCAGTATCCCATCTTCATCACAAATAAAGATAAGTTCTAAGCATCATAACACAAATAATGTTATTTACATATCACTACCAAGAAAAGGGGCAGTTCCAACATGGATTCTATACTTTCTATAGGTTGATTGGCCATTATAGACCTCTCAATATAACATGTCTCCACGTTACTACCAGGGCCTGTTGCTTATCATATAAGAAAGAGAAATACATACCATCTCTAGTCCAATTAACTCTACAGCGTGAGCAATGTATCATGTCAAAAGCTTGACTTGGATATAACAATCGTCTAGTTGCAAATGCTGCTGCCATTGCCGGTACACCACGCTCAAGAGCAAACTGAATCTGATTCTCATGAACATCTTTGGGTGCAACAGACATAGTGACAACATTCCGTGACAGTAAGTACGCACCAAAACTAGCAACCCCGCAACCAACGTCAAGAACAACACGTATATGCCGACCAAAGGTAATTTCAGGAATCATCTATAATCAGAAAAATCTAATGTCAGATTCCACTTAGATGCAACTACACTTCCCAACAAAAAGGTAAGGCAAAACCAAAATCAAAGCATACAAAAACAACAAAATTAATAACCTTAGAAATATGGTCCAAGTATTCATTTGCCCCATGTATAAACTGAGTGCCACCTCCCGGGAATTTAAACTTATCCTTGTCTCTAGAAATCCAGTTTTGGCCTCCTTTATCTTCAACAAGACGTGTATGGGGAACATTATTGAACCATACCTACACCAAAAACGAAAACAAAAAACTTATATTCATGAAAACCTAAAGAAAAGGATATCTGAAGTTATATTAGAGCTTTTGACGCTGTTCTCCTATCAAAATAGAAGCGATAATGACATTGGAAACCTTGGCTAAGTGGATTACTAAGGTGAAATTCTACCTCTGACAGGAGAACAATATCAAAAGCACCTCATATAACAGCATCTAAGCTTTATCTCTTAAAAACCAAAAGCAAATTTAAAATCCTCCTAATTGAATCTCAAAACATCCATCTGGCTAAACTGGAAGAGAAAAAAAAACAAAAAGGCGACGTTTTGACCTCATCTCGGCTTCTGGGCCATGGAATAGGAGTACGGTACCCAGTGGGTGCAGGAACCAAGCAATTCAACCCTTGACCTTGCTCGGGGCAATGCCGCTCGAACCTCTCCCCTTTCTCTGTGGAAGGCAGCTTCCGAATCGCGTCCTCATTATCCAAACAAGGTATATACTCCCTCATCTCGAGCGGGCACAACCCAAACTTCTTCCTTGCCAATTCAGAATCAGAAGAAGAACCTTCCCTCTCAACCTGGGACTCGTTCACCCACTGATCCACCATACCGGGTTCGAAATCCCCCACCTCGAACTCATTGGACATCGTGCCATTATTGTTCACGATCCCCGTTTGCTCGATCGGCACCTCCGGCACCGGAGGCGGCGGAACATTTTCCGGCACCGCTTGGGTTATGTTCTGGTCAATAAGCGCGGAGAGGTTAAAAGATTTAGCGTAATTCGGCGACGTGGTAACGACCGGGCTCGTGTTCGAATCTGGGTCGGAATGTTGAGTGCTGAAGAACACAAGCTGGTTGTAGCCATCGGACCAATGCTTGCCGAAGTAGAAGAAGGTGACGGCGATGAAGAAAAAGACTGCGATCTTGAGAGAAAACGATGTCCGAAGAAAATCGCCAGACATTGGGGATTTCACGATTCAATTCATGAATCCGCAAATAATGGGTTCTGGTTAAAATGTCTCCTTTCTGTTCAGTGTTTCACTGAAGACTTGTGACATGAACAAAATAAGTGTAGTGACTGTATGTGTTTTTGCAGCTAATTACAGACTTTTATTTTCATGGGAACATCAACTCAGCAAACTTCCTTTTCTAATGCACCATTTTCTAACAACTTATGTGGCATGACATTAGTTATAATAAATATTGTGCTTCATAACATCCACGATATCAAATCGAACCAATTGCATCGAAAAATCGATTAACCCGTTAATCATTATGTGTTTGGTAACTATAATTGGATTTAAAATAACTAAATTAAGCAAAAAATAATTGGAAATTTTGATTTAAAATTGGCTCCTATGAAAACAATACTAAAAAAACAGTCTTATAAAGGATTATGATTATGATATTTTCACTTTTATAATTTGATTCTCATTTTATATTTTCTGATGTGATTTAATAAGTATTGATTCATTCAAAAGTCAAAATATAATTTTTTATATTGTTAAAACATAAGGGTATAATTAGTCGTATAGTACTCAGTTTGGGGCTAGGGTGTCAAATAGGTACTCGGTTTAAAAAAGTATCAATTTCATCCCAACTTTTGAAAAAGTGCTTCATTTAGGTCTCTTTCAGACAAAGTTGACTAACGTTGTTAATCAACGTGCCACGTGTCAGTCTCTGGTTTTTTTGATTTTGATTTTTAATTTTTAATTTTTTTTTAAATTTTTAATTTTTTTTTAATTTTTTTTGAAAAAAAAATACAAATGCCACATGTCAATTCCATGTGTGTGACACGTGGCATTGTCAATGCCACATGACATTATCAGTGCCACGTGACATTATCAGTGCCACGTGTCAGTGTCACTATCAGATGTCATTGTGTTGATTTCGATTTAGTCCTCATATATGTTTTTTTTGTTTCAATTTAGTACCTAAGTATGTGTATCTGATTCAATTTTGTCCCAAATTTTTTTAATAATTAAAATATTTTTGTAATCTATTTTTTATAAGATTAAAAATAATTAAGTATAAATATTTTTACAAAATTAAGTACTAATATTTATATTGTTCCCTTCAATTTCAGACCAAATTTATTATTTATATAAATGTTATACTAATATTTTTTATTAAAAACGACTTTTTAACATATTACTTTATTAATTACTTTTTTATTAAGTACTCATGTTTTGTTATTTTTTTTTAAATATAACAATATTTTTT